>VOFB01003009.1_pt1 | contig 39845 bp, 61 predicted proteins | sample 5384141 | NCBI WGS metagenome assembly VOFB01 (sample SAMN12384721, study PRJNA508395) | human gut metagenome | isolation source: healthy gut A | host: Homo sapiens
ACACCGGTAAGATGACAATGAGATATATAGGTGGTGGTCATAAACGCAAATACAGAGTAATCGACTTCAAACGCGAGAAGGAAAATATACCTGCTAAAGTAGCAAGTATCGAATACGATCCGAACCGCACGGCCCGTATTGCCCTGTTAGTGTATGCAGATGGTGAAAAACGTTATATCGTTGCCCCGATCGGTTTGACTGTCGGTCAGACCATCGAGAGCGGTAAAGGAGTCGCTCCTGAAATCGGGAATACGCTGTATTTGTCTGAAATCCCATTGGGTACAATCATACATAACATTGAGTTACGTCCGGGACAAGGAGCTGTAATGGCCCGTAGCGCCGGTTCTTATGCTCAGTTAGTTGCAAGAGAAGGAAAATATGCTTCTATCAAATTGCCTTCAGGTGAGATCCGTATGGTGCTGGTTACCTGTACAGCAACCGTAGGTACTGTATCTAATCCTGACCATTCTCTGGAACGTTCCGGTAAAGCAGGGCGTACCCGCTGGTTAGGCCGTCGTCCTCGTGTCCGTGGTGTTGTCATGAACCCGGTTGATCACCCGATGGGTGGTGGTGAAGGCCGTGCTTCCGGAGGTCTGCCCGTTCAAGAAAAGGCTTGTTGGCTAAGGGCTTGAAGACTAGAGCTCCTAAGAAGCATTCTTCAAAGTATATTATTGAAAGAAGAAAGAAATAACTGATTAAAACTTGATGTTATGAGTCGTTCGTAAAAAAAGGCCCTTTTATTGATGTAAAGCTGGAAAAGAGAATCCTGGCAATGAATGAGACCAACAAGAAATCGGTTGTTAAGACCTGGGCTCGTTGTTCCATGATTTCTCCGGATTTCGTAGGGCACACTATCGCTGTACACAACGGTAATAAATTTATCCCGGTATATGTGACCGAAAATATGGTAGGTCATAAATTGGGGGAATTCGCGCCGACACGTACATTTAGAGGCCATGCTGATAAAAAGAAAAAATAATAGCGTGATGATGTTGAACAAATGAAGATTGTATAAAATGGGTGCAAGAAAAAGAATAAAAGCAAATCAGATGAAGGAAGCCAGAAAAACAAAGGCTTTCGCTGTGCTGCATGATTGTCCTACATCTCCTCAAAAAATGAGATTGGTGGCAGACCTTGTACGGGGTATGGACGTACAGAGGGCTTTGGATACACTGAAATTTTGTCCGAAAGAAGCTGCTCGTAAAGTGGAGAAACTCTTACTTTCAGCTATTGCAAACTGGAGCGTGAAAAACGAAGGCCAGCGCGTAGACGACGCTGCTTTGTATATCAAAGAAATCTTTGTGGATGGTGCGGGTATTCTGAAAAGACTGCGTCCGGCTCCACAGGACGGGCTCACAGAATCCGTAAAAGATCCAATCACGTGACTATCGTGTTGGGAAGTAAAACCGCCGTTGTTGAAAACACTGTAAAAGAGTAAAGCATGGGACAAAAATGTAATCCAATAAGCAATAGATTAGGTATCATCCGTGGATGGGATTCTAATTGGTTCGGCGGCAAGAATTACGGTGACAAACTGGTAGAAGATTACAAAACCGTAAATACCTGAATGCCCGTCTTGCAAAAAGCCGGAATCGCAAAAAATCGTTATCGAGCGTACGCTGAAGCTCATCACTATCACGATCAATACCGCCCGTCCGGGAATTATTATCGGTAAAGGCGGACAAGAAGTTGATAAGTTGAAAGAGGAGTTGAAGAAGATCACCGACAAGGAAGTTCAGATCAACATCTTCGAGGTCAAAAGACCCGAATTGGACGCTGTTATCGTGGGTAATAATATAGCTCGTCAGCTGGAAGGTCGTGTGGCTTACCGTAGAGCAATCAAGATGGCTATCGCTTCTACCATGAGAATGGGTGCAGAAGGTATCAAGATCTTGATTTCAGGACGTCTGAACGGTGCTGAAATGGCACGTGCCGAGATGTTCAAAGAAGGAAGGACTCCGCTGCACACTTTCCGTGCTGACATCGATTTTGCACAGGCAGAGGCCCTGACCACTTATGGTCTGTTAGGTATCAAGGTATGGATCTGTAAAGGTGAAGTTTATGGAAAACGTGAACTCGTTCCGAACTCACTGCTCCAGACCCGTGACAACAGCCGTCCTGCATCAGCTGGTAAAGCTGACGGGAAAAAAAGGCGGTTTCAGAAAGAAGAAAAAGTAAGTAGTCTTTTAATTTAATAAACGAAGAGCTATGTTACAGCCGAAAAGGACTAAATTTAGAAGAAGCCAGAAAGGTAGGATGAAGGGGAATGCCCAGAGAGGTAATCAACTTGCATTCGGATCTTTCGGTATTAAGGCGTTAGAAGAAAATGGATCGAAGTACGCCAGATAGAAGCTCCCGTGTTGCAGTAACCCGTTACATGCAACGTCAGGGACAGATTTGGATTCGTATATTCCCCGATAAACCGATTACCAAAAAACCTGCCGAGGTACGTATGGGTAAAGGTAAAGGTAACCCAGAGGGATTCGTAGCACCTGTAACTCCGGGAAGAATTATTTTCGAGGCTGACGGTGTTCCGTATGCAGTGGCAAAAGAGGCTTTACGTCTTGCAGCACAGAAATTACCTATTACGACAAAGTTTGTGGTTAGACGTGATTATACAGAAGAATAGTCTTCCGGCTATTAAGTTTAAAAATTAATTTGTCAGAGAGATGAAAAAAATTCAGAAATTATTGAAATGACCACAGCTGAACTTATTGAACGGGTAGAGACTGAAAAAGCAGCCCTCAATAAGATGACGATGAATCATACCATTACGCCGATGGAAAACCCGATGCAGATTCGTGCCGCCCGTAAAAACCATCGCTCGTATGATGACAGAAATACGTAAGAGAGAATTAACTGAAAAGAAGTAAAGCAATGGAAGGAAGAAATCTTAGAAAAGAACGTATCGGTCTGGTACTGAGCAATAAGATGGATAAAACTATCACCGTTGCTGTACATTTTAAGGAGAAACACCCGATTTACGGTAAGTTCATTAAAAAGACCAAAAGTTCACCGCTCATGATGAAAAGAATGAGTGTAATATCGGTGATACCGTGAGAATTATGGAAACCCGTCCTTTAAGTAAAATGAAGAGATGGAGATTAGTTGAAATCATTGAAAAGAGCGAAGTAATCATGATACAACAGGAAACCAGATTAACAGTAGCAGACAACAGCGGTGCTAAAGAAGTGCTTTTTGTATCCGTGTTCTTGGAGGTTCCAAGAAAAGATATGCACGCGTAGGCGATAAAATCGTTGTTGCTGTAAAAAGTGCCCTGCCTAGCGGTGAAATTAAAAAGGGTACTGTCAGCAAAGCTGTGGTTGTACGCGTAACCAAGGAATACAGACGTCCCGATGGTTCTTATATCCGTTTTGACGACAATGCCTGTGTATTGTTGAACAATGCGGGTGAAATGAGAGGAACTCGTATCTTCGACCTGTTGCCAGAGAAGTTCGTGAAGGTTATACGAAAATCGTTTCGTTAGCCCCCGAAGTACTTTAATGTCAAATGTCGAATGTCAGAAAGTCGAATGTTCGGGAATGAGAATTTTTAAACTCTTGACTTTTGGACTTTCGACAATTAAAAAAAGTAAAGAGATGAATAGAAAATTTCATATTAAAAAGGCGATTTAGTACAGGTGAACGCTGGGGGAAGATAAAGGCAAACAGGGAAAGGTACTGGAAGTTTTTCCGGATAAGGAAAGAGCGATCGTTGAGGGAATCAACATGATCAGCAAACATACCAAACCGAATGCTAAATATCCGGCAGGGTGGTATCATCGCAAGAAGTCCGATCCACATCTCTAACCTGAACGTGATCGATCCGTCTACCAACAAACCGACCCGTATCGGCCGTAAAAAGGACGAAAAAGGTAACTTGGTGAGATATGCTAAAAAAAATCAGGAGAAATCCTGAAATAAGACCTGATTTACGATTCCGGATTTACGATTATAGTGAAAAAAACACTCTGATCGTAAATCAATATCGTAAAGCAAGAATAAAAATGGGATTTACGAAGTGATATAATCCAAAATATTTTATACCTTAATGCCTGAAAATCTGATTTTTTCGGTCGACTATTGTGTGTGTAAAATCGTCAATCGTGAATCAAAATTATAATTAAATAGATGAAATACGTACCAAATCTTAAAACAAAGTATAACGAAGAGATTGTACCGACTTTAATGAAAGAATTCGGATACAAGTCAGTTATGCAGGCTCCCCGGCTGGAGAAGATAGTAATCAATCAGGGAGTGGGTTCAGCTATTCAGGATAAGAAGATCCTGGAGTTTTCATTGAATGAGATTACCGCGATAACAGGTCAGAAAGCTGTTGTAGGTGTAAATCGACAAAAGACGTATCTAACTTCAAATTGCGTAAAGGCATGCCGATCGGTGTGAAAGTGACTTTACGGAAAGAACGTATGTACGAATTTCTGGAAAGATTGATTGTAGTGCCCTGCCGCGTATCCGCGACTTCAAGGGGATCAACAGTAAGCTTGGACGGAAAAGGCAACTATACATTAGGTCTTGAAGAGCAGATCATATTCCCTGAAATTGTGATGGATTCCGTTCACAAAATCATGGGTATGAACATTACATTTGTGACTTCGGCTAATACCGACGAAGAAGGTTTTGCTCTGCTCAGAGAGTTTGGATTACCGTTTAAAAAGAACTAAAAACAAGCGAAATGGCAAAAGAATCAATGAAAGCCCGTGAGGTGAAGCGTGCAAAATTGGTAGAAAAGTACGCTGCGAAACGAGCAAAATTAAAAGAGGAAGGTGACTATGCTGCACTGAGTCTCCTGCCTAGAAACCGAACCGATCTCGTTTGCACAACCGTTTGCAAACTGACTGACGTCCCAGAGGTTATGATGAGACAATTTGGTATCAGCCGTATCCAATTCCGTGAAATGGCTTCACAAGGGTTGATACCGGGAGTTAAAAAGGCTAGTTGGTAATATTTAAAATTTGAAAAGAGATGACAGATCCAATAGCAGATTTCCTTACCCGCATTCGGAATGCGGTAAGTGTTGGTCATAAAGTGGTTGAAATCCCGGGTTCTAAAAAATTAAACTCGAAATGACCAAAATCCTGAAAGAAAAAGGATATATCCTGAATTATAAATTCGAGCAAGATGGTGTTAGAAGCAACATTAAAATTGCTTTGAAATATCATCCCGAGACAAAAGTACCGGCTATCAAATCACTGGTACGTGTGTCAAAAACCGGGTTTACGTCGGTACACTAATGTGGAAGAAATGCCACGTGTATTGAACGGACTGGTATTGCCATTTTGTCTACCTCAATGGGATTGATGACTGACAAAGAAGCTCGCCAGCGGAATGTAGGCGGTGAAGTATTGTGTTATGTGTATTAATTTTAAAGTGAAGAAGAAATGTCACGAATAGGAAAATTACCAATAGATATACCACAAGGGAGTTACTGTAGCAGTAAGTTCCCTGATAACACCGTCACAGTCAAAGGTCCGAAAGGACAACTTTCTCAGCAGGTAAGTGCTGATCTGACTGTTACCGTTGAAGAGAACGAAGTGCATGTAGCACGTCATACAGAAGATAAAGAACACAAAAAGCACAGCATGGTCTGTACCGTGCACTGCTTCATAATATGGTTGTAGGTGTTTCTGAAGGTTACACGATCAAACAAGAATTAGTAGGTGTTGGTTTCCGTGCTAACGCTGAGGGTCAGGTTCTCGAACTGGGACTGGGATATTCTCACTCTATCTTCTTGCAATTACCGGCAGAGGTGAAAAAGTTACAGCCGTAACTGAAAAACGTGCTAACCCGATTATCACGCTGGAAAGTTGCGATAAACAATTGATCGGTCAGGTAGCGGCTAAATTCGTTCATTCCGTAAACCGGAGCCGTATAAAGGTAAAGGTATTCGCTTCGTTGGTGAAGTGGTTCGCCGGAAAGCAGGTAAGTCAGCTAAAGTTTAATTACTAAAGGAAGTAAAAAGTTATGGCTTTAACGAAAGAAGAAAGAAGATTAAGAATAAAACGGAGAATTCGGAAGATTGTCTCCGGGACAGCTGAACGTCCACGTATGAGCGTTTATCGTTCAAATGCGCAGATATCTGTACAGCTGATCGACGATAAAGCAGGTAAGACTTTATTATCTGTTTCATCTTTGTGCAAGGAAATTGCTGAGAAGAAAGGCAACAAGACCGAACAGGCTGCTTTCGTAGGCTGCTGTAGCAGAAAAAGCTAAAAGCTGCCGGTATCGAAGCTGTTGTTTTTCGACAGAAACGGTTATTTGTATCACGGTAGAGTAAAAGCATTAGCTGATGCTGCCCGTAACGGAGGTCTTAATTTTTAATAAGTTAGCAGAATGGAACAAAAAGTAAATAATACTGACTTGGAATTAAAGGACAGATTGGTAGCTATCAATCGATGTGACCAAAAGTTACAAAGGAGGTCGTACATTCAGTTTCGCAGCTATCGTTGTGGTAGGTGACGAAAACGGAATCGTAGGCTGGGGATTAGGAAAAGCAAACGAGGTGACTACAGCTATTTCTAAAGGGATCGAAGCTGCTAAAAAGAACCTGATCAAAGTACCTGTATTGAAAGGAACTATTCCTCATGAGCAGGTAGCTCGTTTCAGCGGTTCTGAGGTTTATATGCAACCCGCTTCTTCCGGTACCGGGCTGGTAGCCGGAGGTGCTATGCGTGCTGTTTTGGAAAGTGCCGGTATTCACGACGTATTGGCTAGAAGTAAAGGTTCGTCCAACCCTCACAATTTGGTAAAAGCTACGATAGCTGCATTGAAAGAAATGCGTGATGCCCGTACGATTGCCGCTCAGAGAGGCATTAGTCTGGATAAAGTGTTTAACTGTTAATATTTGAGGATCATGGCAAAGATTAAAAATCACACTTGTAAAAAAGTAAAATCGGTAGCGATAAAACTCAGGTAGGCACTATTCAGGCTTTGGGATTGAAGAAAACCAACAGCAGTGTTGAGAAAAGAAGCTACCCGCAGATCCTGGGAATGGTGGCAAAAATCAGCCATCTGGTTCGTGTGGAAGAAGTAAAATAAGTATAAACATTTTAAGAACGAAATAAAATGGATTTAAGTAGCTTAAACCGGCCTGCGGATCAACTCATCACGAAAAAAGAATTGGTCGCGGACAAGGTTCCGGAAAAGGAGGTACTTCTACAAGAGGACATAAAGGAGCTAAATCAAGATCGGGTTTACCATACGAAGATTGGTTTTGAAGGTGGTCAGATGCCTCTGCAGAGACGTGTACCGAAATTCGGCTTTAAGAATATCAATCGTGTAGCCTATAAAGCTATCAATGTAAGCATGTTGCAGGCTTTAGCTGAAAGAGATAATCTGGAGAAAATCGATCGGGATATTCTGATTGCAGCCGGATTGCTCAATAAGAATGAATTGTTGAAAGTTTTGGGTGACGGCTCAATCAGTGCTAAACTTGAAATTACAGCAAATGCATTCTCTAAGTCAGCGATTGCTGCGATCGAGGCTGCCGGTGGCTCTGTAGTCGTTTTGTAAAACAAAACGAGTTTATAAAGTTCATAAGGTTCATAAGTTCATAAGGTAATTTTAACTTTGTAACTTTTAAACTTTATAAACTTTATAAACTTTATAAATAAAAGAACTTATGAAGTTATTTGATACATTAAAGAACATTTGGAAAATTGAGGAATTGAAAACCCGGATTCTGACAACACTCGGGTTGATTCTCGTTTACAGACTTGGAACAGAGGTGGTACTACCGGGTATCGACCCTGCCGGATTAGCCGCTTTAAAACAGCAGACTTCGAGTGGTGTGCTGGGATTGCTGGATATGTTTTCGGGAGGTGCATTTTCGAATGCTTCGATCTTTGCCTTGGGGAATTATGCCCTATATCTCTGCTTCTATCGTAGTTCAGTTACTGGGAATTGCGGTTCCTTATTTTCAGCGTATGCAGCGTGAAGGGAAAGTGGACGGCGTAAAATCAACCAGATTACCCGTTATCTGACCATTATCATTCTGATATTACAAGGTTCTGCGTATCTTACCAACTTGCATGCACAGATTCAGCCCGAATTCTTTCTGATAAAGGGCTTTCTTTACAATCTATTCCGTAATTATCCTGGCTGCGGGCTCTATGTTCGTTTTGTGGTTGGTGAAAAATTACAGATAAAGGTATTGGAAACGGTGTTTCTATCATTATCATGATTGGTATTATCGCCCGTCTGCCGTTTGCATTCTTTGCCGAACTGACTTCGCGTGTTAGTCAGCAAGTGGCGGATTGGCAGGTGGCATTCCTGATCGAGATTATTCTGCTGTTTTCGTATTCTGCGGTATCGATCCTGCTGGTACAAGGAACCCGTAAGGTGCCTGTAACAGTATGCAAAACGTATTGTCGGAAACAAACAATATGGTGGAGTACGTCAGTATATCCTCTGAAGATTAATGCTGCAGGGTTATGCCTGTGGATCATTTTTGCTCGTAGGCAATTATGTTGTTACCATTTCTTTTTGTGAATTATGCAGCTTCTGAATCGTTATCCGGTTGTGCAACTGCTTTTCTAATTTCACCGGTTTTTGGTATAACTTCACTTTCTTTATCCTGATTGTGGCATTTACGTATTTTATACGGCGATTACGGTTAATCCGATGCAGATGTCCGAGGATATGAAGAAGAACGGTGGATTTATTCCCGGTGTAAACCCGGACGGAAAACAATGGAATTCCTGGATACCATTATGTCACGGATTACTTTACCGGGATCTATATTCCTGGGAATAGTTGCCATATTACCGGCTTTGCAACCATTGCCGGAGTGAACCAACAGTTTGCTCAGTTCTATGGCGGTACTTCCCTGTTGATTTTGGTCGGGTTGTTTTGGATACTCTACAACAGATCGAGTCGCATTTGTTGATGCGTCATTACGACGGATTGATGAAAACAGGACGAATTAAAGGGAAGACTTTCCCGGTGGACCGGCTGCTACTATTAATAGTGAATGAGTTGCTAAGTTACTGAGTTCAGAAAAACTTAGTAACTTTGTGACTCAGCAACTTAGAAACTTGAAATATTTTTGTAATTTTGCGGCATGATTTTTGTAAAAACCGGAGAAGAGATTGAACTGTTAAGAGAAAGCAACCGATTGGTAGGGATGACTTGGGCGAGATGGCAAAGCATATTCGTCCGGGGATTTCTACATTAGAGCTCGATCGTATTGCAGAGGAGTTTATTCGTGACCACGGTGCAGAGCCCGGATTTTTGGGTTACGGTGGTTTTCCGAATACGCTTTGTATTTCTGTAAATGACGTTGTCGTGCACGGTATTCCCTCTGAAAAATGTGTTTTACAAGAGGGGGATATTGTTTCCATCGATTGTGGCACTTTGAAGAACGGTTTTTACGGTGATAGTGCCTATACCTTCGAGGTTGGGGTAGTGGAAGAAGAAATCCGGAAGTTATTGCGGGTGACGAAAGAAAGCCTTTATAAAGGAATCGGAAAAGCTGTTGCGGGTATGCGGACCGGAGATATAGGACATGCAGTGCAATCCCATTGTGAGGCCGAAGGTTATTCGGTGGTGAGGGAGATGGTAGGACACGGAGTAGGACACGATTTACAACGAAGAGCCTCAGGTGCCTAATTATGGCCGTCAGGGGCAGGGGGTAAAACTGAAAGAAGGGATGGTGATCGCTATCGAACCGATGATCAATTTGGGTAAAAGGCATATTTATCAGGAAGCCGACGGATGGACGATCCGGACAAGGGATAAAAAGCCGGCAGCTCATTTCGAGCATACCGTAGCCGTAGGGAAGAATGGTGCGATATTTTGTCTACGTTCGAATATGTCGAGCAAGTATTGCATAAATCGTAAATCATAAATCATAAATTAATTGTTTATGGCAAAACAGCCGTCAATAGAGCAGGATGGAGTAATAACAGAAGCATTGTCGAATGCCATGTTTTGGGTAGAATTGGAAAAATGGACATGTGATTACAGCCCATATTTCCGGCAAGATGCGTATGCATTACATTAAGATACTTCCTGGCGACCGGGTACGTGTGGATATGTCCCCTTACGACCTGACAAAAGGTAGAATTACATTTAGATACAAAACTGAAATTTAATTTTTGATTTACGGTTTTTGATTTCGGATTTAGCTGTATGGCTTTTTGATTGAAAATCGTAATGCGTAGATCATGAATCATAATAATTCAAATTAAAGGACCATGAAGGTAAGAGCGTCAATCAAGAAACGTAATGACGATTGCAAGATTGTAAGAAGAAAAGGCGTTTTGTACGTCATTAACAAAAAAAGAACCCTAAGTTTAAAATGCGTCAGGTTAATCATTAATCTAGTTAAATTAAAAAGATTTATGGCAAGAATCGTAGGTGTAGATTTACCCTCAAACAAAAGAGGAGAAATAGCCTTGACCTATATCTATGGTATAGGTAGAAGTAGTGCACGTGCTATCCTGAGTGAAGCCGGCATCGATTATGACCTGAAGGTGAAAGATTGGAACGACGACCAGCTAGGGGCTGTACGAAAAATCATTGGAACAGAGTACAAAGTCGAAGGTGAGTTGAGATCAAGCGTTCAGATGAACATCAAACGACTGATGGATATCGGTTGTTACGGGGTATCCGTCACTCGTTTAGGACTGCCCGTAAGAGGACAAAGTACGAAGAACAATGCCCGTACGAAAGGGTAAAAAGAAAACTGTTGCTAACAAGAAGAAAGCACTAAATAATTGATTAGAGTTGAATTATGGCAAAGAAGTCTACATCAAACAAGAAACGGCTGGTTAAAGTTGAAGCCGTGGGACAAGCACACGTTCATTCCTCATTTAACAACATCATCATTTCTTTGACCAATTCTACTGGTCAGGTGATTTCATGGTCTTCGCCGGAAAGATGGGTTTAGAGGATCTAAAAAGAACACCCGTATGCAGCTCAGATGGCAGCTGCCGATTGCGCTAAGGTCGCATTCGATCTGGGGATGCGTAAAGCTAAAGTATATGTTTCCGGTCCGGGTAATGGCCGTGAATCAGCTATTCGTTCTATTCACGCCAGTGGTATCGAAGTAGCTGAAATCATCGATGTTACCCGCTTCCACACAATGGTTGCCGGCCTCCAAACGCAGAAGAGTCTAATGTAATTTTAAAAGCTAAATTGAAATTGTAAAATTTGAAAGGGCCGAAAGCCTGTAGCTTATAGCTTGTAGCCAATATAAAAAATTTAAAATCTAAAATTTAAAAATAGAAACAAATGGCTAGATATACAGGACCTAAGTCTAAGATAGCAAGAAAGTTTGGTGAGCCCATTTTTGGACCGGATAAGGCACTGGAACGGAGAAATTATCCGTCCAGGACAGCACGGTTTGCTCGTCGCAGAAGAAAAATCTCTGAATATGGTGTTCAGTTGAAAGAAAAAAAAAAGCAAAATATACTTACGGTTTGTTGGAAAGACAATTCCGTATCCTTTTTGAGAGAGCTGAAAGTAGTAAGAGGAGTTACCGGTGAAGTATTGTTTCAATTGCTCGAATGTCGTTGGATAACGTGGTATACCGTTTAGGTATTGCTCCTACCCGTGCTGCAGCCGGCAATTGGTTTCTCATCGTCATATCACGGTGAACGGTGGTGTTTGTAACATTCCCTCATGTCACGTTAAAGTCTGGGGATGTCGTTGCAGTACGTGAGAAATCCAAAGGCTCTTGAAGTGGTAGCAGATAGCATTGAGTAGGAAATAGAAGTAGCAGATACTCTTGGTTAGAGTGGGATGCTGCAGCTATAGTGAGTGGAAACTCTTAATGTTCCGGAAAGAGCAGATATTCCGGAGAACATTAAAGAGCAGTTAATCAGAATTGTATTCTAAGTAGTAAAATAAAAATATATATGGCAATATTAGCTTTCCAGAAACCGGACAAAGTAATCATGCTTGAATCAACGGACAAATTCGGAAAATTCGAATTTCGTCCGTTAGAGCCAGGTTACGGAATCACAATTGGTAATCCGTTACGCAGAATCCTACTGTCTTCATTGAAGGCTTCGCGATTACCGGAATCAAAATACATGGTGTAGAACATGAGTTTGCCACCATCCCCGGGGTGATCGAGGATGTTACCGAGATTATCCTGAATCTGAAGCAGGTTCGGTTCAAGAGAAAAGTGGAAGATGTAGAGGATGAGAAGCTGACGGTTCTGATCAACGGTCAGGAAGCTTTTAAGGCAGGGGATATCAACAAATTCCTCACAGGATTCGAGGTGCTCAATACTGAACTCGTCATCTGCCATATGGACCCTTCTGTTAATTTCAGATGGAAATTACGATCCAGAAAGGGCGCGGTTATGTTCCTAGTACAGAAAATATGCCGGCAGAGGCCGAAGGGATTTATCCCCTATTGATGCCATTTATACTCCGATCCGAATGTAAAATATGAAATTGAGAACTATCGTGTAGAAGGTAAAACCGACTATGAAAAGTTGTTGTTTGAAATTGAAACCGATGGCTCTATCGCTCCTACCGATGCTTTGAAAGAGGCTGCGAAAATTCTGATTCATCACTTTATGTTGTTCTCGGATGAAAAGATTTCTTTGGAATCTGAAGACAAGTACGGTAATGAGGAATTCGACGAAGAAGTGCTTCATATGCGTCAGCTGTTGAAGACTAAATTAGTCGATATGGACTTGTCAGTGCGTGCATTGAACTGCCTGGAAAGCTGCCGGAAGTAGAAACACTTCGGGGGAATTGTGCCAGTTCAATAAAGAACGACCTGTTGAAATTCCGCAACTTCGGTAAGAAGTCGCTGACCGAACTGGAAGCTCTGTTGGAAAATAACAACCCTGAATTCGGCATGGATGTTACAAAGTATAAATTAGATAAGGAATAACATCATGAACCATAAGAAGAAATTTAATCATCTGAGCCGGACCAGTGCACATCGGAAAGCCATGTTGTCCAATATGCTTTGCTTCTTTGATTCTCAACAAGAGAATCAGCACGACAGTGCCTAAGGCTAAAGCGCTCAAAAATATATGTTGAGCCTCTGATCACTAAAAGTAAAAAACGATAACACCAATTCTCGCCGTGTTGTATTTAGTTACCTCGGACAGAAAGAAGCCGTTACCGAATTGTTTAGCGAAGTCGCACCGAAAATCGTGAATCGTCCGGGAGGTTATACCCGTATTCTGCGTACCGGTAATCGTATCGGTGATAACGCTGAGACTTGTATTATCGAATTGGTAGACTTCAAATGCCACTTATACTGAAGTTAAACAGTAAGTGAAAAAACAACTACCCGCCGCCGTCGTTCTTCAGGCGCTAAGAAAGCTGAAGCTACCGGGGCTGCAGTAGTTGAAGAAGCTCCGAAAGCAGAAACTCCTGCAGAGGAAGCTCCTAAGGCTGAATAATTCTTTACAGGAATTCAGATAGAAGGCGGATCCTGAAGATCCGCCTTTCTTTTAAATACAAAGCCATGAAAATCTTTTCTCTTTTTTCTTGCTTTTATTTTTTTTTCGCTTGTACGCAGCAGCAAAACGACAGCGAAGTGGTTTTAGCTGCAAGTCCGGAACAAACGCTGGATTTGGAAGGTGAAATATTACCTATACAGGAATTGATACCGATGAGTATCTGCCGTCTCGATACTTTTTTGGTGATACTGAATATGGAGGAGGAGAAAATAGTGAGGGTGTATCATGCGGATACCTACCGGTTTTAGGGGCCTTTCTGGAAAAGGGAAGAGGGCGATGAAGTGATTACCTGCCGTAAAATATGGGCGGCTCCCTGGAAGGTAAAATGAGATTATGGCTACAGGCTCCGTTGAATTTTGTCGGAGTCGTCGATTTGGAAAGTTCTTTAAAGCAGGTAAACCTTGTTGGAAACAACAGTATAAATTGGGGAGGTACGTAAAAAGTGATCATTTATACCGTTCAGTTTTTCCTTTGAATGATTCTGTTTTCTGGATATCGTGTGCCGAAGAACCTTCGTGGCTTTACCCGGAAGGACATTGAAAAAAAATCCGGATGGTAGTTATACCGTTATTTCTGAAAAAGGTACAGAGTTTTCCTCGAAAAACTTGTATTGGCTGAATTCAATTACGCTTCTTCTCAGGCACAAGATACTATTTGGTATACGTCTTATACCGATTTACAGTATTTCGACCGGATTTTTTCAACCGAAGAGGCGATGTCACCGGATCAGCATAAGATTGTCGTGGCTTTTCAGCTGATGAATCAGATGTTGTTCTTTGACCGGAAGAAGCTTACTTCAAAGTGGTGACTACTTCGACTGAATTACCTTTGCCCCACACAACCGATGGACAACATTATTCCTGGGGGTTTGCTGTACCGATAAGACAGTACTTGCATTTCGGGCTTTTCCTTTGCATCCGGATGGCAGAAAAAGAGAACGTAACATCTCCGTCTTTGACTGGAACGGCAAATTCAAATATCTACTGAATATCGAACACCCCTGAAAGCTCCTTTTTTCGATGCAGAAAAGGATTTCTTTATGCTACGGACGATGAAGACCGTATCCGGAAGTATGCTGTCGGGAATTTCTTTAATCACATCGGAAATTATATATTTGCTCATTATAATTAAAACCGGATTTATGAAGATTTTCTACCTGCTTTTTCTAGTTTTTCTTTTATGAGTTGTGCAGAACGAGGTAATGAAGAGAAGAAAGTAATGATTATAGGGAGTAACACCTGATCAAATAGTCGAGTTGAAAGGAGAGAATTACCTATACAGGAATTGATCCCGACGAGTATCTGCCGTCTCGATTCTTTTCTGGTGATACTGAATATGGAGGGAAGAGAAAATAGTGAGGGTATATCAGGCGGATACCTATCGGTTTTTAGGAGCCTTTTGGAAAAAGGACGGGAGATGATGAAGTGATCAGCTGCCAGGAAATATGGGCAGCTCCCTGGAAGGGAAAAATGAGGCTGTGGTTGAAAGCTCCCAAAATTTCATAGGAGTCAATCATCTTCAAATAATGGGGCGATACGTTGATGTCGTTTCATGAGCATTGTTCTGGAGATGGTTTGCTTGTTTTGCGGCAAAGTCAGTTGTATTGTCACGATGGTCTGAGCAAGTGCCAGCACTTTGTCGACACTCATATTGATGTCGGCCAGTTTCAGCAGTCGTTCCAGTTCCTTATATACTTTCAGAGCTACGAAGCATATGCAGACGTGTGCCTCGATGCGGCGCCGTGTAAAGTGGAACATCGGTCGTATCTCGATATTGGATTTGGATATCCTGAAGGCCCTCTCCACGTGCCACAGGTTATGATAGGCTGCATACACATCTGAGGCCGGTATGTCTGTATTGGTGAGATAACCTTTCAGACCGTCCCATTTCGCATCGGATTCAAGTTTGTCGTAGTCGATAGTTACTTTTACATCTCCTTCCATTGAGAGGAACTTGTTGTAGCCACGCTTGTTGATATGCTCTTTGGTGAGAGATCCTCTGCGGTAGGCTTTTTCAAGCCTGCGTACACCCTTGTCGCGGTTGTACGCGTCCTTGCGGGCACGGTCTGAGGTATATCCGACCAACAGCCTTTTACCTTCTCCTTTGTCGCATTCAATCATCTGACAGTCATTCTTCGGCTGGCTGAGTATCCATTCCTTTATCTTCTTGCTCTCGGCCTTTATTTTCGCGCCTATTATATATTTGTAGCCGTTGGCTTCGAGATCGGCTACATTATCGGAGTTCATAAGACCGGAGTCTGCCACAACGATAAAATCTTCCAGTTTATATTTGCGGACAAATTCAGTCACGACCGGAAGCATCGTATGCCCTTCGTATTTGTTGCCCTCGTGGATGCAATAGGCCAATGGATAACCGCCGATACTCACCAACAGACCCAATATAATCTGAGGGTTCTTGTGCCGCCCTTCCTTGGAGAAGCCGGTCTTGCGCAACTCATCTTCATAATCTGACTCAAAATAAAGTGTGGTAACGTCGTAAAACAACACCCCGATATGACCACCCAATATCTTCCGGGTATGCTCTACGCTTATTTCCTGAACGATGCGGTGCTGACTGTCGCTGAGTTTGTCAAGATACCTGTAAACCTTTGACAGACTTACATCATCGTCAAAATGATTCTTGAGATATTCCACTGTGGCGGATTTGCTCGCAGGATAAGACAAACGCGCTTTAACCAGCTTGCGGAATATCCCATCATCTATGCGGCTGAATCCGACATTGTCAAACACGCGGTCAAGTATCAGGTCGGCTCCATTGACGGTGATGTTTGTGATATTGGACAGAAGCCGCTCAGCATCCATACGCTCCTGCTCACACTTACGGCGTTCATCACCGAACAGGTCAAGACGAGGATGTCTGCGCTCTTTCTCCCGTTCAATCCACTCTTTGCCCTGATTTACAAAACCGTCTATCTCATCGTCTGAGCTGGCAATGCCAATTGTAACGAGTTCATTCATTTTGCCGTTGGTTTTCTCAACGACAATAATGCCGATATTGCCTGATGGATATTTCTTCTTCCTGACGTACATTTTTGTCCGTGTCACCCATTTTAGGGTGACACAAATTTACAAAATCCTATTTATTAGGTAATTATAAAATAGCGGTTTTTGTAGTGAAAGTTGGTTTTAAGAATGAAATTTCAGAGGGATTGCAACTCGGTACTGTCATTCAGAAGAAAGAAATGACGGAGCGTTTCCATGAAATTATTGTTCCGCGTTGTGGAGAATATCGATTGGTTCTGTCCGATGGGACACGGATATACCTGAATGCCGAATCGTCCCTTCGTTTTCCGGATGTTTTTGGGGATGAACGAAAAGTATATTTGACGGGAGAAGCCTATTTTGAAGATTACACAGGATAGTCTGCGTCCCTTTTTTGGTGGAATTTGAAGGAGCCTGCGTTAAGGTGTTGGGAACGCAATTTAATGTAAGAGCATATCCGACGGGCCCTTCTTTCACGACATTGGTTTCCGGTTGTGTGAAAATAGTGCATAAAAATCAGGTTTTGCAGTTGGAACCTGGTCAGCAGTGTGAAGTAAGAGAAGAGAAGATGTTGTTGCATAATGCGGATTTGATGACTGTTTTAGCTTGGAAAAACGGGGAATTCATTTTTAAGGATGTTGCTTTTGAAACTATAATGGATGAACTAGCCCGTTGGTATGATATGCAAGTGGACTATGAAACGGAAGATTTGAAAAAAATGCGGTTTTACCTTTATGTGGAGCGAAGTGAAAACCTCGAAGAAGTGCTGCAGAAAATAGCTTTGACAAACCAGGTAAAATACCGGGTTAATGGAAAGAAAATCATTATACAGAGATAAAAAACACGAAAAAGTGTTGACCCCCACTTTTCGTGTAAAACCTGCTATTTTTAAACTCAACCATTTAATATTAACAAGTTGTATTAATTCTGCCAAAACTATGAAAAAAACAAAAGATTATACTTCGGTGAATGTTAACAAGTTGTATTAAATTCTACAAAACTATGAAAAAACGAAGATTATACTTCGGTAATCTGCCGAATAGAATTTTTAAACTCAAACCATTTATTTTCTTGATTTTGAGTGTCTTTTATTTCGGACAGTTATTTGGACAAAGAGATAATCCGAAAATAACATTCAATTTTTCAACGGGCTCCGTTTTTCAAGGTCATAGAGAATATCCGGCAGCAAATTCCTTATGAATTTGTATTTAATTCAGAGGATGTCCGCTCTTTGAACAACATTACCCTTTCCTGAAAGAGGTTATTGCTTTACAACAGGCATTGATGCCCTGTTGGTGGAAGGTTCCGGTATGGAATATGTGATTGAACAAAAAACAGTGGTAATTAAAAAGAAGGTAAATTCTCCGTCAGAAAATCAAAATCGATTTTATTGAAGGGATTTGTTACTGATCGCCAGAAACATCCGTTACCGGGAGTAACGGTAAAATTGGCAGATATGATGTTGGGGACTTCTACCAATCATAAAGGTTATTTTTCCATTCAACTCCGTTGAGCGGGGAACACTTGAGTTTTCTTTTTTATAGGATATGTTTCACAGAAAGTGAATTTTACAGAACGAACGACAGATACATTTCGGATTGTGATGGAAGATTGATTGTAGGGGATGGAAGAAGTTGTGGTAACCGGCTATCAGAAAGTCGATAAGCGGCGTTCTACCAGTGCTATTACCATACCGGTGAAGGCTTCGGATGTATTGGTTCCCGGAATGAGTAGTATTGACCAGGCTTTGGAAGGAAGACTTGAATTGATGTTAATTACAATTCCGGTGAAGTGGGTAACTGGGATACGGGTACGCGGAACTTCAACTCTGATTGGTAACCGTGAACCTTTGTGGGTACTGGATGGTTTTATTATGCATGATCCGGTGAATGTCAGTGTGGAGGATTTGAATAATCCGGATTATATCAATATTGTCGGAAATGCGATTGCCGGAATAAATCCTCAGACATAGACCGGATCGATGTGTTGAAGGATGCTTCGGCGACAGCACTTTACGGAACTAAGGCTGCCAATGGCGTGATTGTCGTAACAACAAAAAAGGTTCTATTGGACCTGCCCGTTTTTCCTATAACCATACATCGAAATTGACCCGCCGTCCCCGGTATTCGGACCGGAGCATAAATCTGATGGATTCCCGGGAACGGGTACAGTTCGGAAAAGAATTGAGCGATTTACATTATCAGTTTCCGTCGAATATGCCTAAAGTCGGATATGAAGGAGCTTTGTACCGTTATTATTCCGGTCTGACTGATTATGCTGGTTTTAAACAGGAAGTGTTGCGTTATGAGACAGTCAATACCGATTGGTTCGATATTTTGACTCAGGATGCCTATTCCCATGACCATACCTTCGGGGTGTCCGGAGGATCGGAAAGTATGCGTTATTATGTTTCGTTAGAGCCAACTTCGAGGATGGGGTATCGAAAACAACAAAAACGGAACGGTATACGGCAATGGTAAACCTGGATATTAATTTTTCACCGAAAATAAGGGCTAATTTTTCTTTAAACGGGAATATTCAGCGAAAAATCACCTGATGCCTGATATTGATGCGATGGATTATGCTTATAATACTTCCCGGGCTATTCCGTGTTATGATGAAGACGGTTCTTTATTTTATTATGATGCTATTGGTTATGGAGGAAGTAATGTAAGTCATAAACAGTTCAGATATAATATTCTGAATGAAATCAGAAATAGTTCTAATGATTACCGGGGAAGTACTTTTAGGGGCGAATCTGACTTTGCGTTACAACATCCTGGAAGACCTGGAGCTTTCCGTTGCTGGAAATTATATGCACAGCAGCACTTTTTACAGGAGCAATGGTGGGGAGAAAAAGCCATTATATAGCCCGCTTGAAAAAATGCCGAATATGAAGAACTTGGAAAAACGGGAGATGCAGGGAATTGTATTTTACCTATGGAGGTATACTGAACACCAATAATTCGAACAAGATTCTTATACTTTCCGGACTCAGGTGGAATACCGGAAGATGTTCGGGGAAAATCAGCAACATTTGGCATCTGTGATGGGAGGTTTTGAATTGAACGGAAGTACTTCCAGGAGTATTGCGGATGAGAACAGAGGATTTGTGAAAGAACGGGGATTGCAGTTCATTGACAATGTGAATCTGGAGGATTATCCGCACTACCAGACCTGGATCAATAAAAATCACCGGTCATTGTTACATGGTATCAACCATGAGATTTCGGGTTACCTGACATTAAGTTACAGCTATAAAGATTATTTCACCTTAAATGCCAACGGACGTTTTGACGCTTCCAATAAATTCGGAAGCCGTAGTAATGAAAAATTCCTCCCTATCTGGTCGGTTTCGGGAATGTGGAATCTGAAAGAAACATTTATGAAGCATGCAGATTTTATTTCAAATATGCGTTTAAGGACTTCTTACGGAATACAGGAAATATGTTGGAAGACCAGAGTCCGAACCTGATACTGAGACAAGGGACCATTAATCCGATGTATAATGAAAATATTTCAACTGTAGCCCATTATCCGAATCCGAATCTGAAATGGGAAGAAACCGTCAGTTCAATGTGGAATTGGATCTTTCCTTTCTGGACAACCGCATAGGGATAAACGGAACATTATACCTGAAAAGACGGAAGATTGTTTTACGACCGTGCAGGTCTCTTCTGTGAACGGGGTACCGGGCCATTCTTATGTCATGAATGGGGAACCTGGAAAATAATGGTTATTCTGTCGGTTTGTCCGGAATTCCGGTGAAAACCCGTGACTGGCAATGGAATCTGTATACTTATTTTTCAGGTAACCTGAATAAAGTGCGTTCTCAGACAGTAGAAAAATATACGATAGATTCTTATTTAAACGGAACTGCATTGGTAGATGGAGAGGCGGTCAGTAGTTTTTATTCTTATCGTTTCCTGGGCCTTAATCCTGCGAACGGCATCCCTGTATTTAATGATTATGCAGATCGTATGCATTTACTGGAAGACCGGGAATTGGAAGATATTGTTCTGATGACTATGGAAAAAAGCGGGCAACGGGATCCGATTTTACAGGTAGTTTGTCGACTTCACTAACCTATAAAAGTCTTTTCACTTTCTGTGAATATGTCTTATAGTCTGGGATCGAAAGTGCGTTTATTCAGTCTTTATGAACCGATTTTGAATGGAGTAAGTGCTGAAAAAAATATAAGAAAGGAATTTGTTAATCGTTGGATGGCTCCGGGAGATGAATTGAATACCAATGTTCCGGTGATTTTAAGTCCTTCGGATCCAGATTATTTCAGTTCTCTTGTTCATTTTTCTTCTGTGACGAGTTCAGATATTTCTCACATTCAGCAATTTGCTAATAGTGTGTGGGATATGTACGATAAACCGATATACGTGTAGTGAGCGGTAATTATTTGAAATGTTCTTTCTTTGTCGTTGCGTTATACGCTGAATACCGAATGGTTGAGGAAGACTCCGTTTTCAAATGTGCAATTGAGCCTCAACAGTATGAATCTTTTTACAGTTTCTGCAAAAGCTCTGAAGGGACAGGATCCGTCGCAGGCTGGTTTTGCAAAACCCAATTTGTCGGTAAGGCCTTCGTATACTTTCCAATTGAATGTAACTTTTAAAAAACAGTAGAATGAAAAAGAATATATTACTTGTATTGGCTGTGATGATATTGGTTCGTTGTGGCTATCTGGATGACTACCCCAGGATATGGTCGTGGTGAGATCGGTATCGGATCTGGATGAGGTATTACTTGAAGTGTATATCTACCCAGCAAGGAAGAAGTACAAGATTTAGCTTGGGGAGATATTGGTTGGTGGCTGCATATACTGGACGACGATATCAATACCGTAATTACTGATCAGGCTGAAAACAGAATATGGAATTCAGCTATGAATTCGGCTTATTTTCGGTTATACCACCTGGCAAATGGAGGCGGGAAGGAGCTATAAAGGAGATGAGCTGGTTGCAGATAATGCCCTTTTTGGGATGATCTTTTATCGCCGGATCAATGTCACTAATATTATTTTGGATGAAATCGAAGATTTAAATCCGGCTACCGAAGAAGAACGGCTGGATGCTTTGAGAGTCAGAGGGGGAAACGCATTTTTTACGTGCACAGTTTTATTTCCTGCTTGTAAACATTTATGCTCAGGCCTACGATCCGGAAAAATGCAGAGACAACCCTGGGAAGTCGTTTGAAACTGACAGGATATGTAGAGCACGATAAAGACAAGGCTTTCAGTTTGAACGTGTACCGGTTGCGAAAGTATATGAACAAATCGTGAAAGATCTGAAAGCAGCAGTGGATTATTTTACCCAAAGTCCGCAGACACGTTTATTTTACAGGGCTTCCGGGAAGCTTCGCTCATTACTGTTAAGCCGTGTATATCTTTACATGCAGGATTGGAAAAACGCCTGGCAGGCTGCAGATGATCTGTTAAAAATCAAATCTTCACTGAAAGATTATGCTGTTGTGAAGGATGAAGATGAGGTTATTTCCAGGACCAATCCGAAATATTGTTTTCTCAGGGCTCATTAAACGTACAAAAAATGCTTTTTACCGGTAATGGCGGTGATTTTTGTATTGCTAACGGATTGTATCGGTTATATGCAGATAATGATTACCGGAAAGAATTGTTTTTACCCGGCTTCTTCCAGTGACAGCATAGCATTGGGACGTAAAATATAAACGTGGTTTATCAGTCATATGTTTCGGATTTATTTTTATTACGGATTTCAGAAGCTTACCTGAATATTGCTGAGGCATGCGATGCTTGACGATCCTCAGGGGCGTCGGATTGGTTGAATATTTTCCGAGAAACAGGATTGAAGGTTGGCAGGATGTAAAAGTTATGATCAGAACACTGTGATAGAGGAAGTACGGAAAGAACGTCGCAGGGAATTGTGTATTGAAGGGCACAGGTGGTTTGATCTGCGGAGGTATGCTGTGTGTCGGAAAGCTCCTTTACGAAAGCAATAAGAGCGTGTTTTTGCTGTATACGATTGGGATAGTAAAATGAAATTCATGCGTGTGAGAAGTTTTCCGTCTGGAAATCGATGATCCGCTTATGTATTTTCTATTCCTAAATCAGTATTGGAATTTGATACCGATATGCCTGATAATGTCAGACCGATGCGAAGATTAACAGAGGTAATTAATGCAAATTTTGATTGATTATGAGAAGGTTTATATATATGTGTTTTGGCCTGCTAATGATAGCGTGCAGTAAGGAAAGTACATTGAATCCCGGATAAATCTGGATGAATTGTATGTTATACAGGATGATCCTGACGATCCTGTAAAGCATCGGATTTATGAAATTTATGAAACTTATGGGATACCGGTATATTTCAATGATACGATCGGGAGGATATTTTTGAAAACAGACGTCCATGGGCAACCGGTTTATCAATATGAAAACTGGATTTGGCTTGGGGATACGATAGTTATAAAAAACTGGAATATCATTATCAGTATATAACTGATCCGAAAACAATTGGAAGTACTGACCTGGATCGGGCAATACCTGAGAGATGCTGACAAAGCTTTTATTCCCTTTTTGTTTTTTTGTCCCGGAATCGGTGACAACTAAAATTTGGATAACAGGGAGGTGACAGAAGTCGATCAACAGTTTATGATAGGTTTCCGCACGTTAACTATGATTATGGGAAATTGGGAAGGAGAAATCCCGGGGATATTCTGTTGAATATGAAAAGGAATATGGTAACTCAAAAATCAAAATTATTCAGAAGACGGCATATTTCAACAAAATTTCCGATGCGAACTGGTACGGGACAAAGTATTGGTCGGAGGTGGATAATACCATTACTACTTACTGGAATTGTGATGTCTTGAATCCGGATTATACGGGTAGTCTGACGGGGAGGCTTTGGAAGAGCAACGGTAGAGGCGCGGGCTGTTACAGGCCGTTTCGGTTTCGTTATGGGAGATGAGTGGGGGAGGTGGATTGTTTATCCTTATGATACCCAGAGAGATCTGGGAGTGTTTTGTAAAAGTTTATCACTGGCTACTGGTTTCGGATGAGGTTTTCCGTGAACAATGGGGTACTTATCCCCGGTCATGGAAAAAAATATGAGGTGTTGTATGAGATTATTACTGAAAATTGGGTGTTGAATTGTAAAACGGGTATTATGAAAAAGATCATATATATATTATTCGGAATGTTGGCGTGGTGGTCTTGTGAAGATGAAAATTCTTTGATCGGACCGGAAGAGTCTTTTTCGGAATATACTGATTCAAGGGATGGAAAGATCTACCGTTGTGTGACTATCGGAGACCAGACCTGGATGGCATTTGGCCTACCGTCTGCCTTTTTAGGAAGTGTAGACGGTTGTTATATGCTATCGGGAGGAGAATTTGATACAAACCGCATTGAACCTGCTCGGCCCTGTTCGATGAGGTTGTACAGAATGCTATAAATGACGGAAGATCAGTAGCGATCCTTTACCGGAAGTACCTTTTTTTTCCCCGGCATCTTTTGTTATGATGTATCTTGACTACCCTGGTTCGGCAGTGAGTATTGTAAATTTAATTGCTAATACGGTAACGTGGTATCCTTCCATGCAATCCACGGTGGAAACATTAAATCAAATCCTGGAAACTAAAACAAAGACTATCGGTTTGACGGCAGAGGAATATTTTTTGAATGCGGAGGAAGAGAATGACGGATATGCAGAAAAGTACGGTTTGTTGTATACTTATGATGCAGCTCTAAAGGCTTTGCCAGATGGATGGCGTTTGCCGACCGATGAAGACTGGAAAAATTGGAAACAGAACTTTATATGGACGGCGATGAACTCGGATTATTGGAACAATGGCGCGGGGAAACAGGCCGGTATGCTATTGAAGGAAGAAGGTACCGGTTTCAGAATATTGTATGGAGGTACCCGGCCTATGGAACTTTTGCCTATGGAGCTCCTTATATGAATAAAGATATGAATGCTTATTTTTGGTCATCTTCCAAGATTGTGCAGAGTGATTCCGTTCAGACAGGTATTATTCGTGCTGCTTCAAAAGTGTATGAAGGGATTCTGCGGGGAACCTCCAATTTGACGGCGGCTTATAGCGTACGTTGTATAAAAGAATAAGCCGGTAGTATGGAGTTATTCAGATATGTTACAGGAATAATTTGGGATTGTTAATTAATTTAAAAGAAGATTTTATGAAAAATTGATGTTGGCTTTTGTGCTGCTTTTTAGGTGTAGTAGTGAGTGTAAAAGCACAGAGTATATATGGAGATAAAGTAAAAACAGATGTAAAAATGAAATATATTTATTCATTTGAGGAGGCTTTAAAAAAGCCCGGGAGGTGAATAAGCCTATTTTTGTGAATTGTTTTGCTGATTGGGCTGTGCCTTGCCACGGGATGAACCAGCTGGTTTTCAGTGACCAGCAGTTTGCCGACTGGATGGACCGGCATTTCGTAAACCTTTTTATCGATATAACTACGAATGAGGGACGTCCGTTAGCTACCAAATACAATACACTCCAAATGGCCCATTATATTGTATTGGATCAGGACGGAAATTTGATTTACCGGATTGTTGGCGGGCATCAGTTACCGGAATTTCAGGAATTGCTTCGAAGGCCCTGGATCCGAAAACTACACTGCCGGAAATGAACCGGCGTTATGAAAAAGGAGAACGTAACCTGAAATTTTTACGTGCTTATGCCGATGTTTTAAATACAGCCTCTGAGGATGAGAAAGCTAAAAAAGTGATAGAAGATATTTTTGCCCGTTTAAAGGATAAACAATTGCCGAAGGAAGAGAACTGGAAATATTTTATGCAGAAAATACGGACCAATGAAGATGAATTGTTTAAAAAGCTGATTACCCGGAAAGCTGAGTTTGTGAAAAATATAGGGCAGGAGAAAGTGGATAGATTTATTTCCGGGATTTACTTTGCCAAATTGTTCCCTTATGCCTGCGGAACGACTCCTTATGATGGTAATCTGATGGTAGATCTGGCATTGAATTGCACAAATGTAATCTACCCGATACAAACGGGGTTTTTGCTTTTGTATAATATAACCAAGTATCGGGGAGAAAAGAAGTACGATAAAATGATTGAAGCCATGCGGGCTGGAATTCCGGGATGTCATAAGGAATTGGCCATGAATCTGATGTGTGTTTGGGGGATATCAAAGGATTACCCAATCAAGAGCGGGATTTGTTGATCGGATACTTGAAAGAACGTTCCAAAGATTTGCAAAGACCTCCTTTGAGCTATTATGAACAGGCTATTTCCAATCTGGAAAACCGGGAAGGTGTCCAATTTCAGGATTTGATTTATGAAGAAGCCTTGAAGAAAGCGGGCAAAGAGGGGAAAATGGTGTTTATGGATTGTTATACCGTTTGGTGTGGCCCTTGTAAGATGATGAATGAACGGGTATTTACACAAAAGGTTGTCGGTGACTATTTTAAAAAACATTTTATTCCTTTGAAAGTAGATATGGAAAAAGGTGAAGGGATTGCTTTACGCAAAAGTTTGATGTAAATGCATTTCCGACAATGTTTATTTTGGATGCTGAAGGAAATATTGTGGGTAAATTGCAGGGAGCACGGGATACGGATATTTTTTGAAAGAATTGAAAGAAATTTTGGGAGATGAATAATTTTGTCGTTATGTACTATTTACAGGAAGTTAAGATTTTGTAGAGTTCGTAAAATTTAAAAAATAATACCTCTTAAAGTTTACTTTTGATGAGCATTATTTAATGTATCGTGAATGTAAGATTTCTGAAATTACTAAATCCTCTGAAAACTCAGGATTTATGCACAAATCCCAGACTTTCCTAAGCCTGGGATTTGTTATTACCAAAGATCTTTGTTCCGGTATTAATATTTTGTCCTGACTATTTACGATATGTATACTCAAACAAAAATAGAAGATTTGATATTTTTTGTTGTTTTTATTTCTCAATCGGTCTGCATCTCTACAGCAAAGTGATCCGGCAGCAATATTTCGGTGGCCGACCTGTGGCAGCGCCCGGAAGTGCCCGAAGACAAAGTGTTTTCGCTCTCCGACTTTGAGTGTTAAGCGGAAAGCTTCTGGTTCATCTGATAGAAAAGAATGATTTCTCTCTGAAAATGATGTTTTTAGAGAAAATCATTCTTTTTTAATTGTCTCGAAGATAGATTATCCTATATTTGTCATTCAAGCTGATTTTGCTGAATTTAAAATATAGGGCACCATGATTATTTCTAAAATCGAATTATTTAACTGGAAAAACTTTTCACCGATGTGAGGTTGGAGTGCAAGAGCGGTGCTTTGTTGTGGGAGCGAATGCTGCAGGAAAATCCAATTTTATCGATGCACTTCGCTTTTTGCGGATGTTGCTAAGCAAGGTGGGGGGACTTCAAACGGCTGTGCGGGTGAGGGGCGGTATTACAAAAATACGTTGCCTGGCAGCCCGTGAGCAATCGAATGTAAAGTTGGCTATCGAATTAAGTGAGTCGGATAGTCGGGAGCTGTGCTGGCACTATGAATTGAACTTAAGCATACGGGAGGAGGAATACGGGAAAATCAGGTAAAAATTGTTTCTGAGAAAGTTTTTTCGGGGAGAGAACAGCGCTATGTACTGGATCGTTCGGCTGAAACCTTGGGAGAGATGAAGAAACATTGAAATATACTTATTTGGAACAGCCGAATGCCAACAAAGATTTCCGGGTGATTCAGCAATTCTGCAAAATGTCGAATATCTCAATGTCGTCCCACAAATGGTCCGGGAATCAGCTTCGTCTAGTTATAGCGGGGATAAGGAGGATTATTATGGACGTAATTTTTGAAAAGACTGGCTTTGTTAAATGATAATACCCGTCGCTCTTATTTTCGGAAAATCAATGAATTTTTGAAATTGGCGGTGCCCCAGCTGGAGGAATTATCTTTTGTTAAAGATGAGATAGGAGTTCCGCATCTGGAGGCACGTTATGTACATTGAGGACCCGGGGGAGTAAACAGCAGGAAATGCAATTTTCTGATGGAACTTTGAGGTTGATCGGTTTTTGTTTGCATTGATTGATTCGAACGGAGGTTATTGTTGGAAGAACCTGAAATAAATCTTCATCCTGGGATTTGGCCCAATTCCCTGAATTTATAGCAAAAATTCAGCGAGTGAAAAAGGGAGGCAGGCAGGTGTTCATCACTACACATAGTTATGATATTTTGTCGAATGAAGGAATAGCTCCCGAAGAAGTATTGTTGTTGACCAATAGTCCGGAAGGAACTGAAGTGGAAGTGTTGTCAAACGTAGAAAAGGCAAAAAAAATATTTTGGCAGCCGGTTTCTCTATGGCGGATGTGGTAATGCCATTGACAAAACCCTGGTCGATCGAATCGATGTCTCACATAAAATTAGACTGATCTATGATAGGTGTGTATATTGTGGGAGAAGACGATGTCACCCGGCATGTCATTTACCGGATATTGAGTTATTGTGGTGCCGGGCGGTTTACTGTTTTGATGGAATTACCGGCAAGGGGAGGAGAAATTAAGAATAAAATTCCGAATTTCAATCAATTAGCGATGAAATTTCCGGTTATCTTATTGACGGATTTGGATGCGGATAATTGTGCACCTGAATTAAAGAGAAAATTACTCGGAGGGTTGGAACAGGCGGAGAATTTAGTGTTTAATGTAGCTGTAGATGAAGCTGAAGCCTGGTTAATGGCTGATCGGGATGGATTTGCAAAATATATCTCTGTCGATGTCGATCAGTTACCTTGTGCCGGACTGCAGAAACAAGGAGGAGCAAAAGCCTGTATGGAAATGCAGTTTAGTTGTAAGTCTTCTTATTTTCTGACCCATATTCTGATTCGGGAAAGTTCGACCAGACGTTGAAAAACAGTTGATGGCTAAAGGGAAAGCAAGTAAAGGACGGGAATACAATACGGCAAATTCTGCCCTTTATCAATGAGTGCTGGGATATTGAATCGGCTATGAGAATTCGGATAGTCTGTGTCGTATGGTGGGACGTATAAAAGCGTTATTATAATTTATAGATAGTTTGAATATTAGGTAAAATGTTTAAAAATATTGGAAATTCTTTGTGATCTTTTGGTCGGTAGTGCTGGTAGGCATTATCGGAGTTTTTGTTTTCTTTTGGTTGATATCGGCCGGGAAATTAGGATTTATGCCTACATTTGAAGAATTGGAGAATCCCAATAATCGGTTTGCTTCCGAAGTTTATTTTGCCGACGGGCCTATCATGAACCGTTATTTTGAGAAGGAGAACCGGAAATATATCGAATACCGGGAAATTCCACAATCTGTGATCGATGCGTTGATCGCTACCGAAGATGTCCGTTTTACGATCATAGCGGAGTCGATGTGAGGATTGTTCCGGGTAGCTAAGGGATTACTTACGGCTAATACTTCGGCCGGAGGTGGAAGTACCATTAGTCAGCAATTGGCGAAAAATGCTCTTTCCCCGTGAATCCGATTTGAATGTGTTTGAATTGGCGATTCGTAAATTCCGGGAATGGGTGATTGCAGTACGTTTGGAAAAAGCTATACGAAAGAAGAAATTCTGACCATGTATCTCAACAAATATGATTTTCTGAATCTGGCTGTAGGAATCAGCTCGGCTGCAGATATTTATTTCAGGTTCCCTTGGATTCGTTGGAAAGTCGAACAGGCGGCTATGTTGATCGGGATGGCTAAGAATTCTTCTTACTATAATCCGGTCCGTCGTCCTGAGCTCACTTTAAACCGCCGGAATGTCGTTTTATCTCAAATGTATAAATACGATAAAATCACCCGCGAAGAGTGTGATTCTTTAAAGAAGTTACCCTTTGGGATTGAATTTTAAACGGGTCGATCATAAAGAAGGATTAGCAACTTATTTCCGGAATATCTTCGTTTGTTTATGACTGCGAATAAGCCCGATAGAAAACGTTACAGAGATTTATCACAGTTCAGGCTGGATTCGGTTGCCTGGGAAACCAATCCTTGTATGGGTGGTGTAAAAAGAATGTAAAAGTAGACGGTTCGCATTATGATTTGTATTCCGATGGATTGAAAATCTATACGACCTGATTCCAGAATGCAGAAATATGCTGAAGAAGCTGTACGCGAGCATCTTTCTCAGGATTTGCAGCCTTTATTCGATAAAGAAAAAGTGAAAAAACTCTGTCCTCCTTTTTCTAACGACATGACACCTGCTGAGATTGAAGAGGTGCTGGACCGTTCTATCCGTCAGTCCGAGCGTTACCGGGTACTGAGCAAGCAGGGGATGAGTTTCAAGGAAATCCGGGAAAACATTTGACCAGCCTTTGAAAATGCAGGTATTTACCTGGAACGGTATCCGGGATACAGTGATGACGCCCTTGATTCTATCAAACATTATAAATCATTTTTCCGCTCGGGATTTATGGTCATGCAGCCTCAGACAGGTTATATCAAAGCTTATGTCGGCGGACCGGATTACCGTTATTTTATGTACGATATGGTGAGTGCCGGAAAGCGACAGGTCGGTTCCACCATCAAACCGATCTTATATACCCTGGCTATGCAGGAAGGTCTCGGGCCTTGTGATAAAGTGCCGAATATTCCCCAAACCTTTATCCTTCCGACAGGTGAACCCTGGTCGGCACGGGGAGGTACGAAACGTCAGGGAGAAATGGTTATCTTTACGTTGGGGATTGGCCAATTCGAGAATAATATTTCGGCTTGGGTATTGAAACAATTTACTCCCGAAGCTGTTGCTCAAATGGCCCATAAGATGGGGATTACCAGTTTTATCGATCCGGTACCTTCTGTATTTTTAGGTACTGCTGAAATTACGGTAAAAGAAATGGTGGCTGCTTACTCGATTTTTGCGAATAAGGGTGTATACAATTCTCCGCTGCCTGTCTATCGGATTGAAGATAAATATGGGAATGTACTTCAGGAATTCCGTCCCGAATCCCGGAAGTCATCACTGAGAATACGGCTTATCTGATGTGTAATTTGCTGGAAGGCGTAGTGACTGGCGGGACAGGTGTCCGTTTGCGTTATAAATATAAACTGATGAATCCGATGGGGAAAGACCGGTACCACCCAAAAGCATGCCGATGGTTGGTTTATGGGTGTTACTCCCGACTTGGTCGGTGGCGTTTGGGTTGGAGCAGAAGATCGTTCCATCCATTTCCAAAATCTGGCTAATGGACAGGAGCTAGTATGGCCTTTACCTATTTGGGCTAAATTTTTGCTGAAAGCTTATGCCGATCCCCGATTGAAAATGTCCGACCGTCCTTTTCGACCGTCCTGCCGGAATCAATAAGCGTCTGGATTGTGATGAGACGATTTCCGAGGCAGAAGTGAAAGAAATGAATAACGGTATCCGGGAAGATGAGGAAGAATTTTATTAATCGGATTATAAGTTGATATGGTAAAGTCGAAAACAATATATGTGTGCCAGAATTGCGGGGCGAAAGAGACTAAGTGGACCGGGCGTTGTAATGTTTGCGGCGAATGGAATAGTTTTGTGGAAGAAGTCGAGGTAACTTCGAAAAGCCGGGGGAATGCAGTAATAGGTAATCCTTCCTCCAAAGCGTTGCGTTTGTCTGAGATCAAAGTGAATGCAGATGTTCGGATGGATACCGGAGATAACGAGCTGAACCGGGTATTGGGAGGAGGTATGGTTCCGGGATCGATGATTCTGTTAGGTGGTGAACCGGGTATCGGTAAATCGACTTTAGTATTGCAGTTCGCTCTTCATAACCGTTGTGGAAAAGTGTTGTATGTATCCGGTGAAGAAAGTATTTCGCAAATAAAGATGAGAGCTCAGCGTTTAGGAGCCGAAAACGACGAATGTCTGTTCCTTTCCGGAAATTCTTTGGAAATGGTCTTTGCAGCATGCACGTGCTATTTTGCCCGATTTATTGATTATCGATTCGATACAGACTTTAGCTACCGAAGCTGTAGACTCTATTCCCGGTAGTCTGTCTCAGATTCGTGAATGTACCAATACCTTACTCCGTTTTAGCAAAGAAAATACGATTTCTACTATATTGATCGGCCATATTACGAAAGACGGCCAATTGGCCGGTCCTAAGATATTGGAACATATGGTGGATACTGTTCTGCAATTTGAAGGTGATCAGCAATATATGTACCGTATTTTACGTTCGATGAAGAACCGGTTCGGTTCGACTTCGAAATCGGGATTTATGAAATGTTGCAATCAGGATTGAGGCAGGTCACCAATCCTTCCGAACTACTTTTTGTCCAATCATGATCAGGAATTGAGGGAATAGCGGTTTCTGCTACTGTAGAGGGCGTGAGACCGATTTTATTGAAGTACAGTCTTTGGTGTCGACAGCCGCTTACGGAGTTCCTCAGCGCTCTGCTACGGGCTTTGATTCGCGTCGCTTGAATATGCTATTGGCAGTGCTCGAAAAACGGGTCGGTTTTAAATTGGCTGCTAAAGATGTTTTCTTGAATATTGCCGGTGGTATCCGGGTGAGTGATCCGGCACTGGATTTAGCCGTAGTCATGGCTGTTTTGTCGTCGAATATCGATGCAGCTCTTCCGGCAGATACGGTTTTGCCGGAGAGGTCGGGCTTTCAGGTGAGATTCGGGCTGTCAGTCGCATCGAACAGCGGATATCGGAAGCCGAAAAACTAGGTTTTAAACGAATCTTTGTGCCCTTGGGAAATAAAAAGGATTTACCCGCAAAGCGACTCATATCGAAGTGGCATTCGTTTCCAGAATAGCGGACATCTGCCGCAGTCTGTTCGGGTGATTCGGGAAAGTTCAGCGATCACAGCGATCATCTGCCCTGAAGCGGGAATAAGCGAAATGTTTTACAAAATTGCAGATCTACCGAAGAGAATCTTATTAATATTCCTCGGATCAAACGATCCGAGGAATATTTATTAAATGTCATTATACCTATTGCGTAGGCATCGAGCTTATCCCATATATGACTTTCGTTATTTGGAAATTATTGGGGGCAGCCCAATAATCCGGCCAAGCTTGTCTGTATGTTTCGACTTGTTCGTCAGGAACATATATTCTATAGCTGGCATTGGTGACTGTCCAGCCGTCTGCTACGGGAAAAGCACCTTTCCCCAAGGTAGCCGGAGTCTCATCCGGACATAAGATCGTTTCCAATGCAGAACATCGATTGAATGCATTTGTACCGATTCTTTCGAGTTGTGTTCCGAGAATTACTTTTTTCAATGATGAACATTGACTGAAAGCTTTATCATCAATCACGGTAACTGCATCGGGAATTGTGATCTCTTCCAAGAGAGAACAATTTATAAAAGTATTATTAGATATTCTTTTTTAGTGATTCCGGCAATTTGATATTTTGTAATTTAGAGCATTGCTCAAATGTATTGGAGGGTAATTCTTCAATATTGGCCTGAATATCGGCCGAAATCAATTCGGCGCATTTACTAAATACAGCCCTATCCAATGAGACAACACTTTTCGGTATGGTAATTCGGGTCAGTTTTGAATACCCGAAACAAGTATTTCCAATTGATTTTAAAGTATTCGGTAATTCAATTGTTTCTATGCTGCTCTGCTGAAAAGCGACACCCTCTATTATCTCGATCCCTGAAGGTAAGACAATGCTTATTATTTGGTCTTCATAGAGGAATGCACCGTCGTTCACTCCGTTCGACCGTTCCGGTATAAGCCCATTTACCCTCTTTGGTATTTTTGTCGTATGTACATTGCTCGTCAAGAAACGTGCAGTTTTTACCCCGAAACGAGGGCCATATGCACCATTATTCCACCCAAGTTGTTGGTGTGCCGTATATTCGATATACTTCATCTGTTTGACAACCAGTTTTCGCATTATGGTGCGTTCGTCGTCTGAAGCGAATACCAGTATCCCGCTTTCCGGTTCGCTGATCGCTGCCGGATCGTCGGGAGCGGAAACAGAGATTTTCTTACCGGTTTTATCTACCGTAACCTTGTATCCGCTGTGCGAAATGCATGCGATGGAAATTTGTACGTTCAAAGGATTCGTCAATTCGTAGTTTACTACTGCCGTTGTACCTGCGCTACAGTAAACCGTCATCTCTTTCACTTTGTCGGTTCCCGAGACGAACAAAAGGTCGAATTTGTCTTTGTAGTAGGGCAGTTTTATCTGTTCGCCGTTTTCAGACAGTGTCAGAACGAGATAATCCGGATCGGAATTGTCAACATCGCTGAACATCGAATCTCCGTTCTGGCCGGGATCGCCCGTAGCCCGATCCAGTTTCGTCCACATTTGTCCCCCGTCGTAAGAGATATACCAATAACCGTCTTCCCTGATCTCCAACTTAGGGGTGATGCCGTTATCGCCTTTGTTTCCGTTATCGCCTTTGAGGGATTCCAGCCATTCTTCTTCGGTGCCCCGATAACCATTTTCGACCGCCAGTTCATAGGCCGATTTGCCGTCGTTGCCATTACTTCCGTTGAGCGATGCAAGCCATGCTTCGAGCGTGCCCCGGTAGCCTTCTCGACTGCCAGTTCGTAGGCCGATTTGCCGGCCATACCTTGTGCCATGACCCGATCCCCACGGTCGTCCGTCAGCCATTCACCGTCGAACGTCCAATAATAGATGCCGCCATCCTGTTTGATCCCGATCACCGGCGCCGTACCTGCTGGCCGTCTTTTCCGTGGTATATCGTTACAGGACCGCTTTTGATGAAGGTGATCGTAGCCGATCGTTTTCCCGTTTTCTACTACCGGGGTTACACCGGTCACGTAATCGTTGCCCTGCAATGCTTCTACGATCAGTTGAAGGGAGGTTATATTGGTGTTCATCCGGCTGCACAACTCTTCGAGCGCGGCCAGACGCGAATCTATATACTCGCTCTTGTTCCATATGGCGATTTCGTCGTACTCCGTACAGGAAATCAACGACAATAAGCCAAAAATCATACAAGTTATTATCTTCTTCATGACATTTCCAGATTAAAAAATTAATTCCCATTCTAACGATGAAACAGTGGTTCCTGACATGTTTGTATCCTACTTTGTGGTTATCTTCCCGTACATCGTGTCGGTTTTGTCGATATCGATAAGTCCTGTATGGTAATCCGCTCCGATAATGAAGCGACCGAACGCAGCATCGACCCCGCACGAAACGCCCATGTCGTGGCGCGAAAATCCACCTTCTTTTTTAAAGATGGAGATTTTTTCATCTTCAACCTCACGTTTCCCGCCTATACCGACTGCGTAATATAATCCTGCGAACGGTATAAATGCGAAATGTTTTCCTAACGCGACGGTGTAGTCGATACCCACAGGGATCTGTATGTAATTCATCGTGGTACGACTGTCGTCGAATCCGTTGACCTCGTATCCTTTGTTTATAAAGCTCACTCCTGTTCGCAGGTAGAACGGCAGTTGCCGGCTAAGCCGACCCGGTCGGTTACGCCGATTTCGTAACCCGGTTTTGCCGATGAGGTCAGTCCGTAAGAGGTGATCCACGAGGTACAGTATCCAGCGTGTACACCGACGGTATTTGCCGGATACGAACGTACCGGCTTTATATCGACGGTTGTCGGTGTAGAAGTTGCAGGATGGGCTATTTCCTTATCCGCAGGTGCTTTGGTCAGGATAGTTTGTAAAGACTCGGTGTTTTCGGCTTTGTATGATGGAGCCGCTTCAGGTTGTTTTTCGCAGTTTTTCTCTACGACATGCAGATAGAGCGTGATATTGACGCTGTTGCGCAGATCGGGAAAGAAGTGCTCCAACATATAATTATACGGTTTACCTTTCTGCAAATCCATCAACTGCTTTTTACGGCCGTCGACGATGTGTCCCTTTGTCATCGTAAATCCATAGCGGAGTATGGTCGAGAATGTCCAATACTTCGTTACGTCCTGCCATGTCGGATGCTACGACTTGTCCCCGTAGCATGTTCCATGCGACACCTTCGGCGTGATGTTCGATCAGATGGGGAGGAACGTTTCCTTCGCGGACAAGATAGGCTTTCAGCTCTTCCGCCCGCCGGGCCGCCAATTGTTCGTTTGCCTGCACCGCCCGTCGGGAGAGGCATATGAACGGATGACGATCTTTTCTACACGGTCGTTTTTAATGTCGCGCCGATCGAATTTAAGAAATACTCCAGCTGTGACCGATTGTCCCGGAATGAAGGATCGACATTACGGTACCCGCGGCGATAATAGATTTTTTAGAATCCGCCGCTTCCTGTGCCTGCACGCTTCCAATGGTCAATGCACAGGTAAATAGAAAGAATAAGATTTTTTCATTCGACATTCAAATATCATCGGATTAATACTTCTAACCAACGATAAACTTGGATGTTATCCTTTGTATCTATCTTGTTTAAACGTTCCTCTGAACGCCTCGGACGAATAATACATGGTATAAAAACCATATAACGGCACATATGGGCAATCATAATTCTTTGATTATAAAAATATTATATATTAATCTTGTACATATACTAAAAACGATATAAATTTGTAGTTGAAAACCAACGTTTTAATCAACGTATAAACACATAAAGGAGGATAGTTATGGCGGCTTTCTGTCAAATCGAGCGGGAATCCGGTGATATACCCGAATTTCCGTCATTTCTTAAGCATTGATTTGTTTGTTTTTAAATCGACTGATTCTAAGTTGTTCTTTTTTTGTCCAGCGCCTTCTGGACAGATGGGTATTTCATCCTGAATTTGGCAAATGTATCGCGCGAAAGATCGAAATGTTTGCAAATATCGCTTATGGACTTCCCCTTATTAAGCATCGTAATAACGACCTGTCGATTCTTGATCAGTACGTTCATCTTGGTATAGCTACCGTGGCGCCGTCCCAAAAACCATTCCCTCCGCACGCCGTAGTGCCAACGCTTCGCGTGTACGCATAGAGATAAGGTTACGTTCGATCTCCGCCACCAGTCCGAAAGCGAAACACAGAACTTTGCTGTTGATCGTGTTGTCGAACGAGTAGCCTTCCTTTGGTCGTATAAAGATTTATTCCCCTTTCCAGACATTTGCCCATAATCGCCATGATATCCGTGAGCGTCCGGCTCAGACGCGAAATTTCCGTGACGATCAGTGTGTCGTCTCGTTTAAGTCGGCGTAACAGTACGCCCAGTTTGCGGTCGCGTTCGCTCTTTTTGCCGCTGGCAACTTCTGTGACCCAATGATTGACGATGAGTTGTTTACTTTCGGCAAAACGCCTGATTTCATCCTGCTGGTTGGCCGGATGTTGTTTTTCCGTGCTGACACGTAGATAACCTATTATCATGATATTAATAATTTTAACTGAGGCAACATCACCTCGTCCGGTAAAATTAGTCGTATGCTACGGGTTTCGGGATACATTAGTGCCGGATATAAGAAATCCGGGTTATTGGTTGGCTGGAGTCATCATTATAATTCGGCCGTTTCCTGAATCGTTCCGGGACATGATTGTTAGTTAAAACAACTTGCTTAAATAGTAGAAAACAAGCATAAAGAAAACCACCTACGAAAGTAGGTGGCTTATTCTCAGTGACCTCGGAGGGCTCGAACCCTGGACCCATTGATTAAGAGTCAATTGCTCTACCAGCTGAGCTACGAAGTCATCATTTTGTCGCATACGGATGAATTCCGTTTTGCGGGTGCAAATATGCAACAATATTTTTAATTCTGCAAGAATAAACGGAATTAATCTTCTTTGATGTTGTGGTAAACGTTGGTTACGTCATCATCTTCATCCAGTTTGTCCAGAATTTTATCAACTTCTGCTCTTTGTTCAGGGGTCAATTCTTTCGTATCGGTAGGGATACGGGTGAATTCTCCGCTGACGATATCGTATTTATTTTCTTCCAGGTATTTTTGGATATTTCCGTAAGCATCGAACGAGCCATAGAGATTGATTACTCCATCTTCGTCTTCGAAGATTTCATCTACTCCGTAGTCGATCATTTCCAGTTCGAATTCATCCGGATCGAAATTTTCCGGTTTATTGATTTTGAATACACACTTCCGGTCGAACATAAAGTCGAGTGAGCCGGTCGTTCCTAGCGAACCCCGAACTTGGTAAAGGCATGGCGTACATTCGCCACGGTCCGGGTGTTGTTGTCTGTAGCTGCTTCTACAACGATGGCAATGCCATAAGGTGCATATCCTTCATAAGTGATTTCCTTGTAATCAGAAGTATCTTTAGAGATTGCTCGTTTGATAGCCCGTTCTACATTTTCTTTTAGGCATATTTTCAGCCTTGGCATTCTGAATCAGAATACGAAGACGGGTATTGTTTGCTGGGTCGGGGCCACCGGCTTTTTACGGCAATATCGATTTTTTCCGATTCTGGTAAACGTACGGGCCATATTACCCCATCTTTTTCAATTTGCGTGCTTTTGCGGTATTCAAACGCTCTTCCCATAATATATTTTATTTAATTCCTTATTTTGTTGATATTTATGAGGCGCAAAGTTATATTATTTCGGTCAAAAAGTGAAAACTAAAAACTAAAAAGTATCTGTTAATCCCAGTTTTTAGTTTGAGAAGATGATAATCAGAAAATTCACTGCCTGGGTTTTCCAGATAATAGATCATGGCCCGTTTCGTCCGGTGGGGTAATTGGCTGAATAACAGATCTAATTTTTTCTTTATTTAATAAGTTATTACACAAGTCTATATAAAGAATATCCCTGCAATGGTTCAAACAAACGGAAGTCAGGTGATTGAATGAACAATACAAAGGTGAAGCTTGGGGGCATAAAAAAGGTCGAGGGTTTCCAAAGATTATAGGGAAACATTCAATTGCATCAACTTTGGATTGGGAACTGAGATCCAGGGTTTGTAAATTATTGGCAATGCAACTCTTCCAATGCCGGACATGAGGAAAGATCAGTTCCTTCAATTCATCGAACAGTTCAGATATTCCAAAGAAAGGACAATGTTCGAGTTGTAAATCGACTAAATTTAACCGGCTGACATTCAGATTTGAAATCCGGTGGCCTGAAATTTTGATATGAAACAGTCCTTCTTGCTGGGATAGTGATGGACGATGTTGAAGTATTGTTTTCTTTCAGAATTGAACTTGTTCCGTCTCCCCCAGTCTATAGACAGATCACTGGCATATATTCCTGCCTTAAAGGGGGATATTTGCATAGCTGATAAAAGTGGATGTGGAATTCTTCCGCACTAATATTCATTTTAATCGTAGTTTAGTTCTAAAAAAAAGCGTGTTCGAGTGTCTGTCAGAAGGGTACCGCCAAGCACCTAAAAAGCAAAACACAACAGCCCACGCTTATGCATGAACATTACATTTTATTCTTGCTTTTGTTCAAAATTGGCGGTTTTCTGACAAGAATAAAATAACGACTAAATTCTATATTTCCCTTCTCTAAGGAATGTGACAAACATAATAAAAAATAAGAATTAAATAATCGTCTGTAACCTATTTCTGCATTTTTATGGACTGTTGTTTTGCTTTTTAGTCTTTATTCATAAATTCATAATTACGCGTACATACACTGTTTTATTTGTTTAATGTAAAAATATATATCTTGATTTAGCTTAGTTATTTCTGTATCAAAAACTATATTAAACTTCCGAGAACTTTTGTGTTATAATCGTTTTTATTTCAGAAAATAACAGAAATCGCTTTCTGAAAAACTTTTCATACTTACAGGTTAAAAAATAAAAAGTCGATATGGCAGTTTCTGTATCCTTAATAAAAAAATTGGCTGAAATACTTTGGGTTGGCCTTCTACCGTTTTCCGCGTGCACTGAAGGGGCATCCGGATTAGCGGGCTACTCAGGAAAGGGTGAGGGCTTTTGGCATCAGGAATTGCATTATAAACCTAGTGCGTTGGCATTGAGTCTGAGAAATAAAAAGATTCAACTCTGATCGCTATGCTGGTTCCTTTTTAGAAATTATTTTTATGCCTGTGCTGTGAGTAGTGTGATTCGTTCTGCATATTCATCGGGGGTATAAGGTGATTGTGTTTGAAAATGGAGAGGATTATGAACAAGAGGTAAAGATCTGTCAGTTTCTCCAGAAATCCGGGATCGATGGCTTGGTAGTTGCGCCTGCCAGACGACGAATGACCTGGATCATTTTGTGAAATTGCAGCATGAGGGGATTCCGATGGTGTTTTTCGATCGTATAGCTCCCAATCTGATACCGACCGGGTACTCGAAGATGATTATAAAGGAGCCTGTACGGTGGTCAGACATATGATTGACGGTGGATGCCGGAAGATTGCACATATCGCTTTGCCCCGCCGTTATCTTTGGGCGCAGAAAAAGAGAAAAAGGATATTTGCAGGCGTTGAAAGACCGGCATTTGTTCACCGATGAAAACTGATCGTCGAATGTGAGGATGTGTCGGAAGTTTATAGAATTACCCGGCAATTGGTGTTGCATTCCGGAGTCGATGGTATTTTTTGCCGCTAACGATGCCTTTGCCGTG
>VOFB01002023.1_pt1 | contig 39818 bp, 64 predicted proteins | sample 5384141 | NCBI WGS metagenome assembly VOFB01 (sample SAMN12384721, study PRJNA508395) | human gut metagenome | isolation source: healthy gut A | host: Homo sapiens
GGCGCCCAGAGCGCACAGCACACTCCACAACAACTGCCATTTCTCCAAACACAACCTCGGGCTTGAAAAAATTCCCGCCAGCTCCACGGCGATGAATACGGCCAATGCACCGTAATGATCGCCGCCGCAATTTTAGAACGGCCTGTAATCTGAACTTTAATGCCCAGCCTTTTCCATATGGACATTTTCGCATACTCGCTTTGTGTTTTCTCCCGCCGATCGTTTCGCGCGCGCGGGCGTAGATTGTTTGAAAAGCATACCACACACTGCGCGAAAAACAAAAGCGGTAAATCCTTTAAGATTCCCTTAATTCTGACAAACCGCGACAAAAAACGACTTACTAAGCTTTTAGTATAACATGTTGCTGGAAAAAGCGCCATGTTCATAACGATGAAATTTATAATATTCATATTTCTTTTTGATGCAAAACGTCAAAACTGTCCCCACCAGCGCAAAGTTCCTGTGTCACTGTATACTGCCCTGTGCCGGTATGCTTCCAACGTTATCCCCTCTTGCACGCGCGCTGCGTCTGCGCTATAATGCAGAAAAAGCGCGAAATGTAGTTGCCCAACGCCGCAAACGCAGGAAGTGGGGAAAGAAAAGGAGAATATTTCCATGACCTATACTTATGCCCCCCGGCGTCTGCTCCCCGGCAGATGACAGTGGAAGTGAAAACGGCGCCATCAAGCATGTGGATATTCTGGGCGGCTGCAACGGCAACCCTGAAGGGCATCGCCAGCCTGCTGCAGGGTATGCGGGTAGGGATGCCATTGAACGCATGAAGGGGATCCCGCTTTGCGGCATCGCCCCCACTTCCTGTCCCGACCAGCTTGCCACCGCTTTGCAGGAAGCGCTGGAACAGACCGTTTGAGAATCACTCTTCCGCTCAGAAAGGGCGTCGGCTGCACTGCAGCCGACGCCCTTTTCGGGAGCGGGGCCACCTTTTCGCCCCCAGCGCATAGGATGAAATGGAAGCGGGATGCCGCAATCTCATTCCCGCTCAAGAGCAGAAAGCGAGGACTTTTATGGCTTATACGGACCGTGAACTCCTGGCGCGCCTGGTGCAGTGCAGGCGGGCGGCGAGGGTGAAAACGGCATGAAAGCCGTGGCGAGCGTGGTCATGAACCGTGTCAACGCTGTCGGCGGAGAATATGCGCGGATCGGCAGAGGGAGCCTGCGCAACATCGTTTTCCAGCCGGGCGGTTTGTATGTGCTTCAAAGCGGAAGCTGGGGCATATAATCCCAGAACATATACAATATGAACCCCACCTCCGAACACTATGCGATCGCGGACTGGGCCCTGGTGGCAACCGTCTGCCGACCTGGGGCAGGCTCTTTGGTTTTATAATCCTTTCAGCCCCACCTGCCGCGGCCAGTTTCCCTCGAATGTCGGGTGCTTACAGATACGCATCGGCGACCACTGCTTTATAACCCCACCGACGCGTACTACCAAAACTTAATGAATGGAGCTGATCAACAGCATGGAACGGAACGCAAATTCCTTATGCAGGATCCTTATGTACAGGGTGGATGGCTGCACCACCAGGCACAATGTCAGCAGCCGGCAGCTGCACCGCCGCCAAAAGCTAAACGCCGCAGCACGGTATGAGCGCACAAAGCAGCGCAGCGCCGGCCTGCCGTATCCCTCAGGGCCCCTCCGGCGCCAACCATCTCAATATGCGCCACGGACTGAGCAGCGATGTGATCGGCAGCCCAATCTCTGTGGGGAAGCCTTCGAAGGCTCCATGCGCGGTATGCTCGGCCGCGAGATCGGCGCTTACGCATTGCCGCCACTTTTCGATGGGTAACGGTGAGCTGGTGCGCTGGGAAGGAACGACTGTACGAAAAAAGTAGGCAATGCTACATCGTCATTTACCAGCAGGAAGTCGGCCCTATGTGCTGGGCGATAGCAACAGCCTGCGATTTGTGGAATTTAGTGAATCGGGCAACCGTTTTGCCCTGATGAGCCGCCCCTGCACCAACAACCCTGCCTGGTAAACGAAGAGGCCGCCGCAACTGTACCTCGTCTGCGGCGGCTGCTCTTTATAGACGATTCGTATCGTTCGCCTTCTGCCGGCTCCGCTGCCACTGCCGTAGTACCGGATCCGAATGAACCAGGGACATCAACAGAACTATTGGCAGTATATCCGGGCCGGTTTTCTGAGCACGGCTACCCCTCCCCTACCTAAGCCTGCTCCAGAAGGCCCGGACAACTGGCGCACAAAATAAAAGGGCCGCGCCCGTAGGCACAGCCTTCAAACATGCCCTTTCGGTGACATGGAATTTTTGGTCCCTCCGCCATGAGCACTGCACAGCCATTCGGCCGCGGCGGAGGTGTTGTTTCATAAAAAAAGAGATTAGGAGAAATAAGTGATGTTCTTGTTCTTTTGGTCTTTCTCAAGCACATCTATAACATACCACAGCCCCAGCCAGCAATGGTGACAATTTGTATTTCTTTTGAATAAATTGTGAATGCTTCCGTTCGTCAAAAAACGCCGGCGCGCCTCCCTGGCGATGGAGGCGCGCCGGCGACACTTTCTTTTCAGGCTGCCGTGCCGTGGTGCTGTCACCAGCCGCTTGGAACCAATCAGGCGCAGTACAATAATCTGAATCAGCAACATCAGCAGTACTTGCGGCTTTGGGTGATCATCAACTCCAAAAAGGGTGTGGAATACAGCAGGGAAAGGTGGGTGGTCAGCAGCAGGCTGACCCCAGCTGGAGAAATGTTACAACTGCTGCAATGATCGCGCAGATGATCACTGCGCCCTTTGAGGAAAAAGCCGAACAAAAGCCGTTCAGACAGGCACTCAGCGTCAGCGGCGGATACCAACCGTACGGGCCAAGCAGGCAGTTGATTAAATCGCCCAATCCCGCGCATGCCGTGCTCCATTTGGCGCCGTACAGCATGCCGCACAGGGCAATGGGGACGAAAAAAAAAACCGATTTTAAAATACTGTGTGTGGATGCCGAGATAATTCATCAACAGCACGTCCATGGCAGCCAGAACCGCCACGCGGGCAGGATCTGCAGATGCGGGGATGATATTTTTTGGATTGCATGTTCGTTACCTCCTTCTTTGCATAGCGTTGTCAAAAGGAAGGCTCCGAACATCATGGCACGCCGGTTGTTTCCCCTTTCTAACAGCGGAATGCGGAACAGGCACCGCTGGGCCTCCGGCCTCGTCCGGCCGGCAACTTCCCGTCCGACCAGCACTTAACGCGCCTGTTCCTACTCTGTTAGCATTTGTATGAACTTTTTACCCCTGCTCCGCCTGTACAGGCAGGCTGAGCACGGCCGACCGGATCTCTCCGGTCATATAAAGCGGAGCCGACGGGCAGACGACATCGTCCTTTCCAGCGCTCCGGAGGGCTTTCGCCACAGCCTCCGCCGCACTTTGGCACATCGGTCGGTTTACCATAAATAGAAGTTCCTGTGCCAGCGCCGCCGCGCTGAGCGCCGCAGGGACTGTCGGGCGTTACGGTATAAAACCGTCCGCCCAAGGGCAAAACGGCAACATGGACGCATAATCCTTATCTTCCAGCACACCCATATAATGAAATGAATGTTTTTGCCGGGAAAATATGCTTTCAGCGCCGCCACTGCTTCGGCGCACTGGCGGTTATGACCGCCGTCGGCCAGGAACACCGGCCCGTCGGCGCAGCACTTCAAACCGTCAGGCCACCGGGCCTCGGAAAGGCCCCGGCGCGCTGCCTCGTCAGAAATGTTCCATCCCCGTCCGCGCAGCACGGCAACTGTTTCCAACACCACCGCTGCGTTTTCAGCTGGTGCAAACCCAGCAGCCGGATATGCAGAATCTTCCCATTGCCGATAGGAAAACCGTTTGCCCTTCAATAGAATTCTTCAAAAGCCGCAATTGGGAAAAATCCACCTCCGTGCAGCGCGGCATTCCGTTCCCGGCAAGCGGTACGCACGACCTGCGCCACGCTGTCTTTCTCCGGCTGGTAACACCACTTCGCAGCCGGCTTGATAATCCCCCTTTTTCAAAGGCAATCTGTTCCACAGTACCGCCCAGCTCTTTCACATGGTCAATCAATGTTGCAGATCACTGCAGCTTCAGGCGAACCAATGACATTGGTGGAATCCAACCGGCCGCCCATGCCCACCTCCAGCACTACAATGTCACAATGCTGCCGACGGAAATACAAGAACGCAATTGCAGTCATCAGCTCAAACTCTGTGGGCCGGTCTTCCATGGCCTCCGCGGAAAAGCGCACACCTGTTCCGTGATTTCCCCAGCTCTCGCCGGAAATCATCGTTCCGTTGACTTGCTCATACGCTCGTTGAACACCTGCAAAAAAGGGAAATATACAACCCCGTACGATATCCGGCACTTTGGAGCACGGCGGCCAGCATGGCGGCAGTGCTCCCCCTTGCCGTTGGTGCCGGCAATGTGGACAAAACGCAGATTCTTTTCGGGGTTGCCCAACTTTTCCAGCAACTCCCGCGTTCGCTCCAGACCCAGCCGGACCCCTGCGAAAAGGAATGTGTTCAATATAGGCAATAGCTTCCTCACCGGTCATGAAATGACTTCCTTCCGCAAAAACGATACCGCTATTATATGCCATTGACACGGCATATGCAAGAGGAATATTGCACGAAGAACAAAGATGCGCAGAAACTTTCCGGATTCTGTGTAGGATGCGGCTTGTATTTTTGATTTCTGGGTATAATGCTGATATTGCCAAAGGGGTTCCATTTTGTGCTATTTTGGTTACCAGAAGAAAGACAGGTATATGATATGAATGAGCTGACCAACAACGAAGGAAAAACGAGATCATCGAGGCCGACGGCGTTTCGTACCGCCGCCATCCTATCCCGCACTCACGTAGTGACCGATCGGGACAAGATCCAGCGGGTCTGCGCCACATATGCCGCTCCTTCCATGGTGGAAGGCGACGTGCTGTTCATTTCCGAAAAATGCGTGGCCTGCACACAAAAAGCGCGCTATCTACATGAAAGATATCCATCCCCCGCCGCCTGGCTGTGCTGCTGAGCCGCTTTGTCACCAAAACGCCCCCGGCATTGGTCTTGGTATTCCGGAAACGATGGAAATGGCCCTGCGGGGGTGCGGTACACTCCGTATCCTGTTCGCCGCCTTTATCGGCGCCATCGGCAAACTCTTCCGCAAACGCGGCTGGTTTTATATCATCGCCGGACCCAAGGCTTCTTCCATTGACGGTCCCTGCCAACACCATTCCGCCTACAATGAATGCGTTGTCCTGGGTCCTCTGAACCCGGACGAAACGGCCGCCGATATCTCCAAACACATCGGCTATCCTGTTATTATCGTAGATATCAATGATTTGGGCGGAAATATTTTGGGCGTTTCAGACTGTTCCATGGACCGTGATCTCTACGCCCGTATTCTGAAAGACAATCCCCTGGGACAATCGGGAATCTACGCCTATGGGGATCATCCGAAAAGCATAACAGCGAAAAAGCGGCATTTTTCCATAGGCAATACCGCAGTGCCTGAACAGGAAGACGTGCCCTCTTTTCAGAGGACACGTCTTTTTTCGCCGCCTTCAGGCAGAATTCAGGCGGCCATGCACCAGGTAGACGGCAGAATTCCACCTGGTGCATTTCTTCAGGCGTGCTGTTTCTGCAGCACCAGCCGGTCGGCAATCATGGCAATAAATTCGCTGTTGGTGGGCTTTCCCTTGGCATTGGAAACCGTATAGCCAAAGAACTTCTGCAGTGTTTCCAGGTCGCCGCGGTCCCAGGCCACTTCGATGGCATGTCGGATAGCGCGCTCCACACGCGACGGTGTGGTGTTATAACGACGGGCCACCTCGGGATACAGCACTTTAGTCACCGCATTGATGACCTCCATATCCTCCACGGCGATCAGGATCGCCTCGCGCAAAATACTGATATCCCTTGATATGAGCCGGCACACCGATTTCATGAATGATCGAAGTAATCTGGCTGCTCAACTCCACGCCTTCCTCGACCGCGCCCCGCCCAGCCGCGCTGCCCGTCGGTGTCAGCGCCTGACGCATCCGTTCGAGCAAGGATTCTGTTCGGCAGGGCTTTGTCATATAGTAATAAACGCCGTGCTCCATAGCCGCGGCGATGATCCGCTCGCTCATAAACTGCGAAAGCACAATCACCTCCGGCCGCTTCTCCTTCATGATGGAAAGCTGATCCAGCAGTCCAAGACCGTCCAGCCCTGGCAGAATCATATCCATCACCACAAGATCTGGCTGCTTCTCCTCCGCCAGGCGTGCCGCCTCCGCACCGTCGCCTACAGAAGCGACCACTTCAAACTCTTCTGTTTCCGCCAAGGCCGCCATCAGTAGGCCTCGGAACTCTTCACTGGCATCCGCCAGCAGTACTGTCCATTTCGATTCCATTTTGTATACCAAACCCTCTACAAAGAATTTTTGGCTGGTCCGCAGCCCGTCACTTGGCGCTCAGCTACTGCGCCGCATTGCGAAGCTTCGTTTTTGCTATATTAATAAGGTAGCATAATCGGACAGTATTTTCAAGGAGTATTTGGTAATTTTTTGGTAATTTGTGCAGTTTTTCGTTCGACGGCCTCCGTATGGCTTTTCAGTGAATCTGTCGCTTTGGCGGGGTTTTGGTCAAATCTTAAGGTTCTGCCTCAAGCATGTGCTCCATCAAGATAGCGTACCCCTTTGTCGGGTCGCTCACAAGAACATGTGTCACCGCACCCACCAATTTACCGTTCTGCAAAATCGGGCTACCGGACATCCCCTGTACGATTCCTCCAGTGGAAGACAATAGTCTCTGATCTGTGACACGGATCAACATGTCACGTCCGCCGCCCTCATTTTCCATAATTTTGGTAATTTTGATGGAAAACTCTTCCACCTTATCACCGCGGATATTGGAAAGGATCACCGCATTCCCGCATTTCACTTCGTCCCGGCGCGCCACTTCCAGTGCCTCGCCGGAGGCCATAGAGATGTCGCTCAACGTACCGAAAATGCCGGACGGGCATTGCAGGTCAACTCGCCCAGCTCCTGGGAGGGCTTGAAATCTCCCGTCAGCTCACCGGGCGTGCCGCTGTGCCCTTTCTTTACCGACGCTACATCGGCATACATCAGCGCGCCGGAGGAAATGGGCATCAGCTGAGCCGTGTCTACATCCGTGATGCCGTGGCCCAGTGCGCCAAACGTCCCCTGTTTGTGGGTCATAATAGGTCATCGTCCCGATACCGGCCATACTGTCCCGCACCCAAGCGCCCAGTCGGTACACGCCGTCGGCTCCGCTTTCCGGCGTCGCTTCCAAAGATAACGTCCGGGCGCCGCGCTTCACAGTCAGCGAAACGCTCTGCGCGCCGTTTTCTGCAGCGCCGTCTGCAGTTGCTCTGTGCTTTTGAGGTCCTCGTCATTCAGTTCCAGCAGGACATCCCCGTACGGATTCCACATTGCCGCGCAGGAGAAGCGGTACCGTCCTCCGTCACGCTTTCCGACAGATTCACCACCAGCAGCCCGTCGGAGAACAGCTTGACGCCCACGGGCGTCCCAGCGGCACCAGCGTCGGGACTGGCCCGACACGCTTCCGGCGCTGGATACGGCTGCATAAGCCGGGGCCGCCATGCAAAAAAATGAAAATAAGCGTGCCCAGAACAGCGGCGGCCCGACGCCGGAAAGCCGGCGCCCTGCAGCGAATCGATTGCAAAAGAAAAAGGGTCAGCCATTCAATCACCCCTTGTCAAAAATTTGCCGCACGGTTCTGCGGCGTTGTTACGTGCCCACCGCAGCAGCAAAAACAAGGAACAAAATCAGGCGATTTTGGATGGCACAATCTGGAAAAACACCGCGCCGCAGCCAGATCGCAAAGGCGCGGAGCAAATTTTTCTGCTTTCCGCTAAAACTGCCATTGATTCAACAGCCATTTTCCCTATGCCTCCTGCAAAGAGCATCGGAGAACCGCTGCTTTTTGATGTTAAACAAAAATGCGGCAGGAGAGATTCTCCACCGCTTAGCCTGTCCCATTTTATTGACGCTTATTGAAAATATTAAAAATTGCATCAAACGGATCATCTTCTGCATCGCCGGAAGAAACACTGGCTGGTTCCGGCTGCTGCGGTGCGTCCGCCGTCTCCTCCTCCGCCTTCTGCGCGGCAGCAGTCTGCTCCACTTTTTCTCCGCCTCGGTGAAGGGCTTTTCCGTCATAGTGCTCTTTCCGGTACTTTTCATCAAAGCCTGTCGCAATCACGGTCACGCGGATTTCATCTTCCATCGCTTCGTCGAACGTAGCGCCGAAGATGATATTGGCGTCCGATGCGCCGCCTGCTGCACCAGTGTGGCCGCCTGCTCCCCTCGTCAAGCCCGATGTCCATGGAACCGGTCACATTGACCAGAACACCCTTGGCCCCGTTGATTGAGGTCTCAAGCAACGGACTGGAAATAGCCATTTTGCCGCTTCTTCCGCCTTGTTTTGCCTTCAGCCCGTCCACGCCCATGTGAGCAAAGCCCGCGTCCTTCATGACAGCGGACACGTCAGCAAAGTCCAGGTTGATGAATCCGGTATCATTAATCAAATCGGAAATGGACTGCACCGCCTGACGCAGCACATCATCGGCAATGGCAAAAGCATTGGCAAAAGGTAATTTTCTGATCGGTGGCATGTTTGAGGCGCTCATTGGGGATGATGACCAGGAATCCACCTTGTCTTTGAGGTCCTCGATGCCCTGCTCCGCCTGGACCATGCGGCGGCGGCCCTCAAAGCCAAAAGGCTTTGTGACCACGCCGACGGTCAGCACGCCCGCTTCACGGGCCACATCTGCCACCACAGGTGCGCTGCGCCGGTGCCGGTGCCGCCCATACCAGCGGTAATAAATACCATGTCCGTCTCTTCCAGAGCCTTTGCGATCTGCGCGCGGTTCTCCTCCGCACTTTTGCGGCCGATCTCCGGATTGGAGCCTGCCCCTGACCATGAGTCAGCTTGTCGCCGATCTGGATCTTATATGTGGCGCCGGAACGGGACAGGACCTGCTTGTCCGTGTTCACCGCAACAAATTCCACACCCTTCGCTCCAGTCTGCACCATGCGGTTGACCGCGTTGTTGCCGCCGCCGCCCACGCCGATGACCTTAATATTGACTACGTTTTCAGGACCGACATCCAAACCAAAATGCCATGATGGTTCCTCCTTAAATTTATGCAAACTACAAGACGTTGCGTTTTACAGCGGGTCAAGATGGTCGCTTTACCCCAGTTCTTGTGTTTGTCCGTATTTTTACCATTGTATTACGGTTTCAGACAAGGTCAAGAGTTCTCGCCGGATTTCTCCAAAGTTTTGGAACAATCGCGTACCAAACACCACCACTGCCGCCAAATAAAGCGAAATGCCTGATGCGCTCGCCCATATAGGTGAGGAATACCGCAATCAGCCCGTTGCCCAAAGCTCCAGAGACAAAAGAGGGAGCCGCGGAATTTATGATGCAGCTCGCCGGCATTGATGCTGCCGCCTGCCGCGGCATCCAGGGCTGCCAGCAGCATCACCGCCGCATAAATCGAATACTGCGCCGGGGATGCTCCATGGCAACAGCGCGCCGATGAGTAAGCACCCAGCAAAACGTCAGTACAATATACATCAGGACGCCTCCGTTTCTTCGTCCGTCACATTATCCTCGGTGGCGGTCTATTGCATAGCGGTATTCGATGGTACCGTCGTAAGCAGGAACGAGAAGCTCGTCCACTTCTGTGACGCTTTACCTGGATGGACCACTGCTTGATGACACGCCGTTCCATCATCAGCGCATTAAACATGGTATCCGTGTCACCGATTTGGCATCAGCACAAGGTTCGCGCTGGTGCGCCGTCCGTTGATGGTGACCACCGACCCGCTGCAGCGGATCTCCGACGTGGCAAGAATACGGTTGCCGTTGAGGGACAATGCCTCCGCCCCGGCGTCGCGCAGTCATTGACCACGGAAAGAATGTCACTGTCGTGGATCAGATAATCCGCCTCATCGCCGCTGATGTTGGCGCCTTTTTCTTCCTCGAGCACCACCTCCCGATGCCTGGTCCCACCACGTCGGTCATGCCGGCTGCCAACTGCAGATGGGCAATCCGTGTCAACAGAGCCTGATCGCTTTGTTCTGCTGCTGCCGGCGGCGGCTTCACGGTAACTCTGCACCTCTTTGCGCATTTTTCTTTCACCTGCTCTGAAAGCCGGTCGTTCTTGTTCCCGCGTTTCATCCAGCAGATTCTGCAGCGTCTGCACACGGGTCGTATTCAAAGCGTCTATCTGGTTGTTTTCCCGCACGCTTTTGAACTGCAGCGCCAGCGAATGCCCAAGATCACACAGACCACACTGATGGACACCTTTGCCGATGTGTTTTGACTCTTTCATGAAATAACTGTATCCTCTTTTTTTGTATCAGTCCGGAATAAAATGGATCTCACCCTCAGCCGTCAGATCCAGCACACCTGCGCGCTGGTCTCCCTGCTCTTCCAGACGCTCAATCACCTGGCTCAACCGCGTGAGTTTATACGGGAAAATCGGCGCCGTAGGGAAATTTTACCACATACCGATCCGCGTATTTGATCGATATAACGGACTCCTGAGAGAAATCAAAACTTCCGACGCCCTGAAGCATCCTTTTTCCTCCAGTGCCGCCAGCAGATCGAGCAGCGCTTTAGAGCGCGCTCCTGCCCTTCCTCCACAGCAGCCTTTTTTTTCCCCACCTCCGGCTCTGACAGAGTGAGTCCCGTGATCAATGCGCCGTGAAGCCAGCCTCGGCACCGCTTTCCCAAGATCTTTCCTTCTGCGCTGAGAACCCAGTAGGTCCCGTGATCTCAATGACACCGCCCTGATTACTGTCCGTCACTTCGATCAGCAAGGTATCGGGCAGTTTGCGGCTGATGCGACGGAGGATACATATGGCAGCTTTTTCCAGGATAGACTCATAAATCCATACTTATTCAATAAAAATAGATTGTCGCCCTGCTGATGCCGGAAGCTGTGATAATCTCTTCGCTGCTGTATTCCGTCGTGCCGGAAACCGTGATGGTTTCTACCTTGAAAAATAGTGTCGCGCCCGCTACGATAGCTCCGCTGATGACCACAACGCTGAGCAGCTTGTAGAGCACCGCCACGCTGCGATGATGCCGCCGCCGGCGCGTATGCCCCTTCTTGCCATAGGTATCCTCCTTTCTTCCGTATTCTTTTCCCGCCCTGTTCCATCCCGCGCAGCAGAACGGGATAGTGTATTATATCAGTATTTTTTCCGTTTCGTCCACTCGCACAATATCTGCCCCAAGCAGGCCAGGTCGCCGGCAAGATCTGCATAGCCCCGGTCGATGTGCTGCAACTCCGAAACGCGGCTTTTCTCCTTCGGCGGTCAACGCCGCCACGGCCAGTGCTGCACCGCCGCGCAATCGGTTGCCTGCACTCTGGGCCCCGTGCGGTTTCCCCACACCACACACCACCGCCACGCGTCCCTCCGTACGAATTCCAGCCCCAGCCATGGTCGGCTCATCCACATGACGATAGCGGTTTTCAAAAATGTTTTTTCGATAAAGACTGTTGTGCCCTTTGGCTTTCAGCAGCGCCGCCATCAGCACAGCCTGAGCATCCGGACGGGAAGCCGGGATAGGGCGCCGTCCGCACCGGACGGGATGGCGCGCAGGCAGCCATCGCTGCGCAACTGGACCCAGTCCGTATGGCTGCGCACCGTACAGCCCGCTTCTTTCAGCGCCGCCGTCACGGTAGACAGGTGGCGATAATCCTGCCGCCGCAGCAGCACGTCGCCGCCGGCCGCAGCAGCAGCGGGAAAGATACGTGGCCGCCACAATCCGGTCAGCAATGATCGTGTGCTCACAATCGTGCAGCGGCCGGCCGCCCTGCACCACAATCGTAGAACTGCCCGCCGCCACATCCGCACCAGGCATTCAAAAAGTTCTGCAAATCCACAATTTCTGGTTCCCGCGCCGCATTGCACAGCACGGTGGCGCCCTCAGCCCCGCAGGCAGCCAGAATCACATTTTCCGTGGCCCCACACTGGGAATGCTCAGCGTGATCTCGCAGCCCCGCAGCTTTGGGCACAGCAGTGAAGATAGCCGCCCTTTTCTTCAATTTCCACGCCCATGGCCCGCAGAGCCGCCAAATGCAGATCGATGGGCCGCGGCCCTAATTCCAGCCGCCTGGATAGGACAGCGCTGCATGGCCGCACCGTGCCAGGATCGCACCCAGAAAAAATAACAGATGAGCGCATCTCCCGCATCATGGCGTCGGGAATTTCACCGCAGGCCATGGCGCCGGTATGTACACACAGCGTGTCCCCTCCCACTCCGCACTGCAGCCCAAACGGCGCAGAATGCGGATCGAAGCGTCCACATCCTGCAGGCGCGGGCAGCGATGGAGTACGCTTTGCCCCCGATTGAGCAACGTCGCTGCCAAAATCGGAAGCACGCTGTTTTTGCTCCCTGAATCTCCAGTTTCCCCCTGCAGGGCGCGGCCGCCAATGATTCTTAAATAATTCATAGGCTCCTCCTTTGCATTTCTACTACCTCATCGTATGCAAAGGAGGGGCCTTTCGTTTTCGATTTCCGTTTTTTCCGCCTTCGGCACCAGCGCCATTACCGTATGATAAATGCGTTCGGCAGCGTCAGCCACACTGAGCGAAAGCATAGCTTTGTGCATTCCCTCGCGCTTGGTGCTGTCGCCCAAAATCTCCATGGCGGTATCGTAAATCGCCTTGCCGCTGCTCTCATTTTCCAGCATCAGGCAGATACCGCCGGCTTTCTCCAGCACGCGGGCGTTCTTTTTTCCTGATGATTGTTGACCACATACGGCGAGGGCACAATAATGGACGGCATGCCCAGCGCCGTCAGTTCGCTGATGGTGGAGGCACCGCCGCGGCAGATCACCAGATCCGCCGCGCGCATCACGGTCGGCATATCGTAAATATATTCCCGCACATCCACATCCGTATGCGCCAGATCTATTCCGGCAGCGCGCAGGGCTTCCTGCATCTTGGGATAACCCGTGGATCCCGCAGCATGGATATGATGAAACGGGCTGCCTGAGGAAAGCTCCGCACGGATAAAATCCACCATCTGTTCATTCATATGGGCAGCGCCCAAGCTGCCCCAGAAGGAGCCACCAAGGGCTTGTCGTCTGCATAGCCCAATCGGGCACGGGCCTGGGCACGGCTGCAGGCAAAAAAGTCGCCTCGCACCGGGGTACCGGTAACTACAACCTTTTCCGGATGCTGATAATACGGGCGGCAGGCCTCAAATCCCACCATCACTTTATCCACCAGCGGCTCCAGCGTTTTCGTGGTCAGTCCAGGCACCATATTGGATTCATGCACTGCAGTGGGCACACCGGCCTTAGCGCCGTATTTAACCATCGGGTAACTGGCATAGCCGCCGGTGCCAACGATCAGATCCGGCTTAAATTCCTCCAGCACGGCTCTGGCCTGTCGGGGCGTTTTCACCACCAGCGCCGCTGTGTGCAGATTGTGCCGAATATCCGCAACCTTGAAGGAGCGGCGGAAATTGTCAATCTCAATAGCCCGGAAAGGCATAGCCCGCTTTTTCAACAAGCTTCCCTTCCATACCCCGCTTGCTGCCCACGAACAGGATGTTGACGGATGCATCCCGCTCCTGCATCAACCCTGCCAGGGCCAGCGCTGGATTTACATGACCGGCCGTTCCGCCGCAGGTAAAAATCACGTTCATCGTTTTTCCGTCCTTTGTCGTAAAAAGTAAAGTGCACATTCCGATGCAAAACGCAGTCGGCTCACACCGCGGAAGACGTTTCTTTTGATGGAACGAACCGCGTTTGATACGGGCCCTCCCGGCTTCTTCTTACCCCGATTTCGGTCCGGATTTGCCGCGATACGCTGAGCAGCACGCCCATTTCAAAAAGCTGAATCATCAGCGCCGTACCCCCGTAGCTGAAAAAGGGCAGGGAGATACCTGTGTTGGGCACAAAATTGGTCACCACCGCCACATTAAGGAAAGTCTGCACGGCGATCATGGTAGTAATTCCCACCGCCAGCAAGCCGCCGAAACGGTCCCTCGCATGCAGGGCAATCCAATAGCCCCGCAGCACCAGAAAACAGAACAGCGCCAAAATCAGCGCCGCGCCGATAAAGCCCAGTTCCTCACACACGATGGAAAAAATCATATCATTGTGCTCTTCAGGCAGATACAGCAGCTTCTGCCGCCCTTTTCCAAAGCCCAAACCTGCAAGCCCGCCGGAGCCGATGGCCAGCAGGCTCTGCACCGTCTGATATCCCTCATCGGAAGCATAGGCCCAGGGATCCTTCCACTGAAGGATCCGGCTTTGTCCATAGGGCAGCACACCGGAAATCAGCACCAGGATGCCCCCACGCCCAGGCTGACGCCCAGCGCCACCATTTTCGGGAGATGCCTCCCACAAACATCATACATGCACCGATACACAAAATCAGCACGGAACCAGACAGATGCGGTTCTTTCATCATCAGGATCACGATCACGCCCAGGACCAGGAAATAGGGAAGATGCCATCCTGCAGCGTTTCCATTTTATCCTTTTTTCACACTGATGGTCGCGGCAAAATACAGGATAACCGCAAACTTTTTGCCACTTCGGACGGCTGGAACGTGGTAAAAGCCCCATTCAGCCAGCGGGTAGCACCGTTGGATGTGATGGCGATAGGATAGGGCAGCACAATGACCGCCAGAAGCAGCAGAATCGTCAGCCCCAGCAACAGCACCGCCCAGCGGCGCCACCAGTGATAGTCAATCTTCGAAGTGATAAACATCACCACGACACCCGCCGCAGCAAAGACCGCTTGACGGAGAAAAACGCTCAGCGCCGCCATGGCCGAAGGGTCTTCCGCTTCATAAAACGCCCGGGCAAAGACGCCGAAAACACCATCAGCACACCGATGGCTGTCAGCAGCAGTACCAGCAGGGCAAAAGGCAGGTCAATGGGGCCTTTGGCCATCAGGCGGTTGATTTGCGCTTTCTGCCGTTTTTCTTCACTTGTCACCGCCATCCCCTCCTTTCCAAAGCCAGTCGGGTCCACAACACCACAGCGCAGAACACTGCCCGGCTCAAACCGCAAAGCGGTCCATCACACCAACAGCGCCAGGGCACAAAACACAGTGCTGACCGCCGTAAATACCAAAACGATTTTCACTTCGCTCCAGCCGCACATTTCAAAATGATGGTGCAGCGGCGCCATTTTGAACAGACGCTTGCCGTGAGTGGCCTTGAAATAAGTTACCTGAATGATGTCGGACAGCGTCTCCACTACATAAATAATGCCCACCAACAGCAAAAATCAGCGGCATATCGTAGGCAAAGGCCATGGCCGCTACGCAGCCGCCCAGGAAAAGGGAACCCGTATCGCCCATAAAGACTTTGGCCGGGTGGAAATTGTAAAAGAGAAACGCCACCAGGCCGCCCAGCATCGCCGCAGCGAAGATGCCCAGCTGCGTATAGCCCCACCAGAATGCACAGCATACGAAAACAGTGCCACCGGCACGGACACGCTGCCCACCAGGCCGTCAATGCCGTCGGTGATGTTCACCGCATTCACCGTACCCACAATAACAAAAGGCCGCAAAATCAGATACACCACCCAATTCAGGTGGATATGCACATTGAGAAACGGGATGTATACATTGGGCGTGAGCAGATGCTCAAAGCGCATCAGCGTCAGGAACGCCACCGCCGCAGCCAGCTGCAGAACAAATTTCTGCAACGCCGTCAGGCCTTCGTTCTGGTGCCGGGTCACTTTCTTATAATCGTCGATATAGCCGATGATACCGAAAACCAGGGCAAAGACAAACACATAAAGATGTACAAAGCTGCCCATCATCATACCGCGGAGCCCGGCAATCAATACAGCGGCGCCAATGCCAATGATAAACATCAGTCCGCCCATGGTGGGCGTTCCCTGCTTGGACATGTGCCAGGTAGGTCCGTCCTCCCGGATGCTCTGCCCCGCTTTCAGGCGGCGCAGGGCCGGGATCAGCATCCGCCCCACAATCAGTGTAACCGCAAAGGCGATCACACAGGAAAGAATCATTTCCACTCTTGAACCAAACCCTTCTCTTTTTGTTTCTTGTCGCTCACAGGCCGTCGTGCGTCTGTTTCCAGTGCGCTGCAACGATCTCGCGCTCATCCAGGTGGCGTTTCTCCGCGCCCACAATCTGATAGGTCTCATGCCCCTTTCCCATCAGTACAATCACATCGTCTTTTCTGCGCGTGATCCATAGCGTACACAATTGCCGCAGCACGGTCTTCCACTACAATATGGGGCGTCTGGGGAACGATACATCCCCTCGCCAGAATATCCTGAATGATACCTCCGGGGTCCTTTCTGTCCTGGGATTGTCTGAAGTGACAATCACCAGATCGGCACGCGGCGGCGGCAGCCCCCATTTTGGGGCGTTTCGTCTTGTCTCGGTCCCCGCCGCAGCCCAGCAGCGCCACCACACGCCCTTTTGGCAAAGCCCCGCACCGAACGGAGCACATTCTCCACCGCGTCCGGCGTATGGGCATAGTCAATCAGCACAGTGTACTCTGCCCCCGGCAGGGGGACCACCTCCACACGGCCCTTCACATGATGGCTTTGGCGCAGCGCTGCAGCACTGTCTTTCAGCGGGATACCCAGTGCCAGCGCCGCTCCCAGCACATCCAGCGTATTATATACCATAAATCCGCCCGGAATACCAACAAAAATTGCCTGGCGCTCCGATTTTGTCACCGCATCAAAGCGCAACGCCCGCCGCACTCAGCGACACGTTTTTTCCGCCCGCAGATCCGCCGGAGCCTCTTCAGCATCGGTCAGCACCTGACACGCCGCATGTTCCAGCAGGCGTTTGTGCCAGGGATCGTCCCCTGTTGACGACACCCACGCGACACATGGAAAGAGCCGGGCTTTTTGGCGTCGCAGTAGGCTTCCATCATTTTGTGAAAGTCCAGGTGATCCTGGGTCAGATTGGTGAAGATGCCCACCGCGAAGGGGATGCCATACACCCGGTCAGAAACAGCGCATGGGAGGACACCTCCATCACCACATAAGTACAGCCCGCTTCGCGCATCTTCCGGAAAAGCCGATGCAGCTCGAAAGATTCCGGCGTAGTGCGCTCCGCTTCAACACTTCGGTACCAATCAGGATCTGATTGGTACCGATCAGCCCCACCGCGGCCCCGGCCTCCCGCTCCAGTACTTCTTTCAAAAGGTATGTGGTGGTGGTTTTGCCGTTGGTGCCGGTAACGCCAATCATGGTCATCTCCTCCGCCGGGTGGGAAAACCAGTTGGCGCTGAGCAGCGCCAGCGCCCGGCGGCTGTGGGCCACTTTCACCCAAGGCTGCGCATCCTCCGGCGCGCGCTCGCACAAAATACACACCGCGCCTTTTCCCCGTGCCATGGGAATAAAATCGTGTCCGTCGGCTGCGTAGCCGGTCATGGCAACAAACAGGTCCCCCGGCGCTGTTTCTCTTGAATCATAGCTGACGCCGCCGATTTCCAACTCCTCCGGCGCGTGCCACTCCAGCACCTCCACACCGGAGAGCAGTTCCTTAATTTCATTTCTGAATCCTACCTTTCATTGCAGCGGAAGGTCCCTTTCCTGATTTTACGTACATTTCCCAGACCGCACCCGGAACATCCCAAGGGGCAGCGTCTCATTGAATATCCGGCGTTGCCGCCCGTGCGGCGGCGGAAGCAGCAGCGCCTTCTGCCGAAAAACCGTTTCCGCAGACGCCGCTCCTTCGTCTGCAGTCCGGTCAATCCACCATTGCTGTGTCCGTAAGCTGCACAGATACCACTGTGCCTGCTTCCACTTCGCCGCCTTCCGCCACCGACTGGGTGCTCACACGGATCGTACTGGGGTTGTTGGACGTATCGCCCATGACTTTCATAATCAGGCCTGCGTTGGTCAAAGCCGTGTTTGCCTGCTCAGCAGTCATACCAATCACCTTAGGCACCACGCATTTTTTGGTGGGCTTCTCTTCTCCCAGATAGAGTATAATCTCCGCCGTACCCGGCACAATGGAACCGCCTACAGGTGTCTGATCGGTCACCTCCGCGCCGCTGCCCACCGTGCGGCAGGAAAAGCCGTTTTCGCTCAGCCGCTGTTTGGCCTCTTCCAGCGTCAGGCCCACACAGTTGGGAACATTGGCATCTGCTGCAGCCAGTTCCTCGCTGGAATAGGTCGGCTCAATGCCAAGATACGGCAGAATCTGGGAAAACAGGCTACCCGCCAGGGGCGCCGCCATATTGCCGCCGCTGGGATATGTGCCGGTAGTGCGGCTGGGCGTATCCAGCGCGACCAGAACAATGACTTCGGATCGTCGATGGGCGCCACGCCCACAAAGGAAACCACAATGTCGCCCTGCGGATTTTCCGCGGTCTTGGTGCCGGTTTTATCGGCGGTACCGGTTTTCCGCCGATGCGGTAACCGGAAACATAGGCGTTCTTACCGGTACCGCCATCTACCACACCTTCGAGCAATGCACATACCCGCTTCGACGTCTCCTCACTGACCACCTGACGCACCTGTGTAGCGTCGTGCTCGTAGGTCACGTTGCCCTCGCTGTCGAGCACCTCCTGCACAATATAGGGCTGGTGCAGATAGCCGCCGTTGACAGCCGCGGCCTCTGCCGTTACCAGCGCAATGGGCGTCACGGTAAAGGTTTGGCCGAAAGCCGCCGAGGCCAGGGGAAACCACGTTTGTGCCGAACTGTTCCTCATCAAAGAAAATACCTTTCTGCTCGCCCTGCAAGTCAATACCGGTCTTTCCAAAAAAGCCAAAATCTTTGATATACTGATAAAATTTATCCGTTCCTACCTTCAGGCCGATGGTGATAAACGCGGGGTTGCATGAATTGGCCACCGCCTGAGCCAGAGTCTGATGGCCGTGGCCCGCCTTTTTCGAGCAGTAAATGGGTTTGGGCCAGCCGGTCACATTGATGTGGCCGGAACACTCGAAGGTACTGCTTTCGTTGACCAGCCCCTCTTCCAGCGCCATGGCCAGCGTAATGATCTTGAAAGTGGATCCAGGCTCAGGTATCGTTAATGGCCTTGCTGCGCCACTGTTTGAGCTGCAGTTCGCCCAATTTTTTCTTTATAGGCGTCTCCCTCCAACCCTTCAAGCTGCGCCGCCAGACGCTCATCGTAAATCGTGCGCGGATCATTCAAATCATAATTGGGCAGCGACGCCATCGCCAGAATCGCGCCGGTTTTAACATTCATCACGATGCCGGTGGCACCGTTTTTGACATCGTATTTTTCTATCGCATCTTCCAGCCCCTGTTCCAAATAGTGCTGAATGGTCGCATCGATGGTCAGCACCAGGCTGTCGCCATCCTGCGCGTCATAATACTGTTCATATTTATACAGCACATCTTCGCCACGGGCATTTTTCTCCGTCACCACCAGGCCAGCAGTGCCCTCCAGCTCCTCTTCATACAGCGCCTCAATGCCGTACAGACCCACATTGTCGCTGCTTACAAAAACCAATGACCTGGCTGGCCAGGGAGCCGAAGGGTAATAGCGTTTGCTGTCGGGCACCAGATAGATGCCCTTGATCTCCTTTTCATTGATGAACTCCCGCACCTGATCCGCTTCGTCCTGTTCGGCCTTCTGCTTGACCACCTGGTAATAGGATTCCACCTTATCTTCTTTTTGCGGATGTTCTCCGCGTCTACATTCAAAATTTCTCCCAGCGTCTGCGCAATCAAATCTTTATCGCACTCATTTTCAGTAATCTCGTGGGGCGAGATGAAAATCGTCTCTGCCGTGGCGGAAATGGCCAGCGTCTCCCCATTGGCATCATAAATGGTGCCGCGGGAAGCAGAAATGGTGGAGGAGCGGGTCTGCTGCGCCACCGCTTTCTCCTGCAGCTCCTCATGGCGAACAATCTGCAGGTAATACAGCCGGCACAAAAGCGCCGCAAATGTGGCTACTCCCAACACCGCCGCCAGCACCAGCGTACGGGATTTCAATACCTTTGTGGCCCGCTTTGCGGACGTTTCTCTTCGGTCTTTCTGATTCGGCAATGCTTTTATCCTCCCATGAATGGCAAAGCAAGGAGCAAGAAATTCCTTTCTTACTCCTTCCTCGTTTGTTCCCACTATATGCGTATACAAGCGCTCTTAGACTGACTGCTCACGTAAAATATTCCACCACTGCATGCAGCTTGTCCCCAAGGATGGACAAAATCTGCCCCGCACCGCTGCTGGCGGTGGTATACACCGAAGCGCTGTCCGGCAGATTGGAATCAGATAATAGATCTGGCTGGTGCTGGGCTTGCTCATTCCCGCAGCGCGGGCGGCGCTCTCCACCGTTTCCAGATCAAATGCGCGTTCATAGGCCGTCGTCAGCGTCACATTCTCCGTCTGCAGCGTTGTCAATTCTTTCTGCAGCGACACCACAGAATCGGACAGAGCCGTCAGCTGCACATAGCTCATCAGCACCAGCACCAGCATGGCGCCGGCTACCAGAAAGCCCAGTACCGCGGATACGGACACCTGCTCGGCCGGGCGCAGATTGACTTTTGGGGCGACGGATGGTGCGCACCTGAGGATGAGGCGTCGGGCGCTCCTGCACCCGGCGGCGCTCCAAGGCATTGTAATCATAAGCCAGATTGCTGCGATCGGCCCCATAGCCCTGCCGGGCGGCGCGGTCTGTGTACATGCTTCTTCCGCTCCGATTCTGTTTGCGCTGTGCAGCCATGGCAATCAGTCCTCTTTCCATTCAAATTCGGTGCGCTCAGCAATGCGCAGCTTGGCGCTGCGGGCGCGGGGGTTGTCCATTATTTCATCCTGCCCCGGCAGGATCGGTTTCCGGGATACGATACGCACTTTCGGCTTGTTTCCGCACACGCACACCGGAAAATCCGGCGGACAGGTGCAGCCCGGGCCAGTGCCTGCATCGTCTTTTTCACAATGCGGTCCTCCAGTGAGTGAAACGTAATCACACACAGGCGGCCGCCGGGATTGAGCCCCTTCACGGCGCCGCGCAGCATGGGTTCCAGTACCCCCAACTCATCGTTCACGGCAATGCGGATAGCCTGGAAGCTGCGTTTGGCCGGGTGCTGCTTTTCCTGTTTTGCCGCAGCCGGCAGGGCGGATCGGATCACCTCCACCAGCTGCAGTGTGGTGCCAATGGGCGCGTCCTCCCGCGCCCGAACAATGGAACGGGCAATGGCGCCGGCATAACGTTCTTCACCATACTCATATAAAATGCGCTTCAATTCTTCCGCGCTCCAGGTGTTAACAATATCGCGGGCCGTCAGCGCCGCACGGCGATCCATCCGCATATCCAGCGGCGCATCCTGCATATAGGAAAAGCCCCGCCCGCGTCGTCCAACTGCGGGAAGACACCCCCAGATCAAACAGCATCCCATCCGCGCCTGCGATACCCAGCTCCCGGAGGATTTCTCCCACCGCACTGAAATTGCTGCGCACCAGTGTGATGCGGTCCATATATTCCGCCAAACGGATTTTGGCTGCCTCAATGGCCGCCTCGTCCTGGTCAATACAGATCAGGCGTCCTGTCGTCAGTCGGCGGGCAATCTCCAGCGAGTGCCCCGCCCGGCCCAACGTACCGTCCACATAGATCCCATCCGGCCGAATGGCCAGTCCTTCGATGCACTCACGGAGTAGCACCGGTACATGCGAAAATTCTCCCTGCATATCAGAAATTCAACTCATCCACGGCCGCTTCCAGGCTGGCCGGATCCATTTCAATCTCAGACACCGCTGCCCAAGCATCCTTGTCCCAAATCTCAGCGTGATTGGAAACGCCGAGTACCATGACATCTTTTTCAGTCCTGCATACCCGCGCAGTTTCTGGGGCAGCAGAATGCGTCCCTGGGCATCAAAGTGCATTTGGCTGCATTGACGAACAGCGGACGGATACGGCGGGCCTGTGCCGAAGGCAGCGCATTGAATTTTTCTTCCTTCTCCCGCCAGGTTTCTTCGGAATAAGCAGCAAGGGCGCGCTCAATGCTGATGGTGACATAAATCGTGTCTCCCAGCTCTTCGCGCAGACTGGCAGGAATAAACAGACGGCCTTTTGTATCAATGGAATGCTGATATTCGCCGGTCATACCTGCCACCTCGCTTTCTCTTTATGGGACAACCAGGGATTTTGAACCACTTTTCACCACTTCGCCCCACTTTTTTATGTTAAGTATAAGCGAAACAATTTCAGATTGCAAGAAAAAATTTCCCGATTTGTTTCCGTTTCTCCTCTGATTTGAAACAATTTTGTTACTTTTTTGATACAAATACATTTGTTTCAATTTTTATTTTTCCCTTTATCCCGCAGAAAACACAATATATTGTATCTAAAGCAAAATAAAACACAATTTGTATTATCTGTACAGGCAGGTGCAAATAAAGTCGAAAAATATTTACAAAAAAAAAAGTGCAAAATCAACTGAAAAATTTTTTCGCCGCAGCAAAATGACGACAAAAACAAAGCGTCCTGTGGGGTGTTTCCCACAGGACGCTTTGTTTTTCGATTCGTTTCAATCACTTGGCCACATTCTGGTCAAAATTCATCAGCATCTGCGCCACTTCGGAGCGGGTAGCGTTGGCCTTGGGCGCAAGGCCCGTACCGGTGCCCTTGAGCACGCCTGCACCCACAGCCCAGTTCAGCGCCGAAACCGCATAACCGGAGATCTCATCCGCATCTGCAAAGCCGGTCAGATTTTCTTCCAGCGTTACCGTATCCATCCCCTTGTACTGCGCATAGCGGAACAGGATGACCGCCAGCTGCTCACGGGTAATGGGATCGTTGGGGCCGAAGTTGCCGTTGTCATAGCCGCTTACGATCTTCTCGGAAGCTGCCCAGCGCACCGCTGCAGCAAACCACTCGCTGCCGTTCACATCACCGAAAGACATGGCGTAGTTGACCGGCTGCTTGCCCTCCAGATTGAAGAGCACCTGTGCCATCTGGCCGCGGTTCAGCTTGTCGGCCGGCATGAACTTTCCGTTGTTGCCCTGCATCATGCCCTTGTCGGTCACATACTGCACTGCATCGGCATACCAGGCATCCGCGCTCACGTCGCTGTAGCCCGTATCCTCACGCTCTTCCACGAAGACGGCTTCCACCGTGACAGCGCTCCGGGGCATGGTGAAAGTGTACTTTGTATCGCTCTTTCTGGTCAGCTTGAGTTCGTCCCCATCCTTATCCGTCACCGTCAGCTCATCCAGTTCATAACCCTTATCGGGCTGGACCGTCAGCGTAACCGTAGTGCCGGAGCTGGCACGGCTGCGGTTGCTCTCCACGCTCCCGTGCTTGCTCTTCTCCACGTTCACCGTATACGTTGTGCTGGAAGATCCGCCGCCGGAGGAAGGCGCGGTATAGTCAAAGATATAGGTATAGTTAGTGGCATTGCCGCTGATTTTGACCGTGGTATTACTACCGGCCACAATATTCGTATCTTTGTCAAATTTTTGCCATCCGTATCCACGGTGAAGGTGATGTCCTTGCTGACCGTTGCCACTTCGGCTGCGTCGATATTCTTCAGCAGCTTGATGGTACCGTTGTTCTCCACCGCGTCTACCGCTTCCTGCAGGGTAGGATAACCGACACCGTTTACCTCAGCTGCCGCCTCGTTGACAGTGGAAATGGTAAAGGAGAGAAACCATGGCTGGTAGTAAAGGTGATCGTCCGGTCGCCAGCAACCTTTGCGGTATAGTAATAAGTTTTGCCGTTGGATGCCTCGTGCTTGATATAGACATCAGCGCCTGCAGCCGCAAAGCCTTCCGGCAGGGTCAGCGTCACCTCGGCAGGAGTGGTGACCGTCAACGGCTGTGCTTTTTCAGCACCACACTGTTAGTCTCATCCAGGGCATCAGGCGTCGTTACAGTGACGCCAGTGTGTGTAGCGATCAGATTGTATTTGGGCACAATGTTGAAGGTGACCGTCTTCTTGTCCCCATCCACAGAAGATCCGGCAGGCGTCACTTCCGGATAGGGCTGCACGAGAACCACGGTTTCCTCGCCAACAGGTTTCTTACTGCCCAGCTTGCTTTCTGCATCGGCAACAACAGCGCTGTCTACACCGGATGCAACGCTGCCGGCGGCGCCGGCCAGACTGGCCGTTACGCTTTCCGCTGCAGCGGTTGCAGCCTCTTCGGTCACGGCATCGGCAGGATATTCGCCCTCCGCAGGCTGGGTATCTGCCTTTCCGTCGGCGATTTCTACACTGGCGATGGCATCCTTTACCTCGAAAGAATAATCACCCTGCGTGATGGAAATGCCATCTTTCCCTCTGCCAGATAGGCAGTGGGATCGCTGGAGAACAGGCCGCCGGAGATTTTAACGACGGTATTCGCTTCATCCCATGCGCCCTCGGTTTTATCGGTGTTGTTGAAAGTATACGCCTTAACTGCATCTGCTTGGGCGCTCTTGAAAAGCACCAGCACGAATTTCTACTTTCCCAAGATCTTTATAGCCGTCGCGCTTAACAATGAGATCGCCGCGCCATCCACGATGGGGCCGTCGCCTTCCGTCTTTTGCTGTTTTGTACCGGTGGTGGTGATGGCGGTCTGATCGCCGGTAACGGTCAGGCTGCCCGCGCACATCTGCACACCAACATGCTTAGCATTGATTTTGGAATTCTCAATGGTTACATTGCCGTCAGACGGGAAGTAAATACCAAGTCCATCAGGCACATTCAGGGTGGAGTTTTAAGGGTGACAGAATTGCCAGTATTGGTACCATTCGTGACGATACCATAACTATCACCGGGAACATTCATAATCACATTTTCCAGCACCAGCGTGGTATTGTTGTACAGTGCGGTAAGGCCGCCTTTCGACAGCGCCTCCCGCAGTGCCGGTCAATGTACCGTTTCGAATCGTAATACCGGCATTGTCATAATTGATCTGAACCATCTGATCCGAACTCAGAGAAGTAAACGTGTTTCCATTCAAATCCAAAGTACCGGAAGAAGTACCGGAAGCAATAGAGTCGTTTCCGGTATAATCATGCAGCATGGTGACTACGCCATCCGCAGCCTTTCCAGCCGCATTGGCATAATCGCCGTAGATCCGCTCGGTACCGTCATCGGCAGTGATCTTAAAGCCACCATTTTTGATATAATCTTTTGTAATCTCACTATACACCAGATAAGCGGAAGATTTCAACTTAACAGCGTCAGTACCGTCTCCGGTAACGGTTGGCGTTACGCCCTCACCGATTACGCCAGGGATCGTATAACGACTGTCACCAGAACCGAACTGAACCGGCAGTGTCCCCTTGATTTCACCACCCTGCCCGGAAACAGAGTTGATGATTTTCATAGTTGGGTCAATACCCTCTACAGGCTTCCAGCCATATTTCGCTTGCATAAAAATGACACCATTCGCGTTCTTAACGGCTGTGCCATCAATACTGTAGCCGTTAAGGTCAAGGGTAATGCCGGAAACGCTTCCAGTTTCGACGCCTTTCTCCAATGTCACATCTCTCTCCGCAGCTGCACGATGCCGCCAGTCTGAACAGCCGCCATAGCTGCTTTCAGCGTGGGGTATTGTGTCGTAACACCATTCTCAATGACAACTGCTTCCCCATCTGTCACCTGCACGGTAAAATTGCCGTCTTCACCCTGCACGGCACCGTAGGAAGGAACAAAGCATTTGGTAAATTGCAGATTTTCTCGGCGTCATCTACCTTATACGTACCAGCACTGATTTGAGCAGATGCTCCTTCCACGCCAGAAACACCGTAGCTGCCAGCTCCAGCGTCAAAAGTTCCGCCTGTAATGTCGGCTTTCGCGCCAGAGGTCAAAAGCGCCACTGCATGACTGCCGGTGCTGGTAAAGGTACCACCGCTGATGGTCAGCGTACCATCGTTCGCTTCTCCGTCATAGTGGCGGGAATACACTGCCGGACCCGTAGTAGAATCAAATGTTCCGCCCGAAATGGTCGCAATATGATTGTTGGCCACTGCGCTGCGTCCATCGCCGGACTGCTTAAAAAGTTCCATCCTTAATCGTCAGAACACCGAAGTCATCATTCTTAACGGTGATCTGACCGCCGGTAAAGGTACCGTTGTTAATCGTAAGCGTAGCTTTGTTTTTGCCTTCGCTGGGCTTGGGTTCGCCGTTGGTTCCCGCTTCTGCGTCTGCGGCGTTCTGCCAGCCATTGCCAATCAGGCTGGAATACAGTCCCTGATTGGTATCGGAGAACTTGACGGTAACGCCGCTACTAATCGTCATAGAACCGAAATTCTTGATGACATAGTAAGAGTTGCCGCCAGAGGCGCTGTCTCCTGTACTGGCTTCGGCAGAGCGCGTGTAAGTACCGCCGGACAAAGTGATTTTGGCGTTTATGTCGTTATAGATGGCAGCCTTTCCGTGACTCACATTATCAACAATGCCGCCACCCTGGCTGTCGGTAATCGTAATACCGTATGTTGATTTATTTGTAATTGTATGATGATCACTATTCGTCGTTTGCAGCCATTCAGGTCAATTGTCAATTTAAGCCTCTGCGCCGGGATCTCCACACTCTCAGTTAAATTCTGATTCAACGTAATTTCATATGACTCCTTATTCGTTGAGTAGTCATATGCCTGCACTGCATCAATCGCAGCTTGCAGCGTATCAAACTGCTGCACCGTATCCCCTTGCGTCAGCGTCACAGCCTTGTCCGCAGCCGGGTTCGCCGGCTCTGTCACTGTTTCTGTCCGTTTTCGGCCCAAGCCATGGGCATCAGGGACAGAACCATTGCCAACGCCAGGACGACAGATAATAGTTTCTTTCTCATAAAAACCTCTCCTTTTTCAAAATTTTAGTTGTACAATATCCTTTTCCATCTCCTGCAGGAGATGGAAAAGGCACGTTGATGCCTTTTGTGATTTATGGTTTTATCTTATCGCATTTTGATCTTTTTTGCAACATACAAAACACCCGCCGTTTATGAAAAACGGCGGGTGCAGCAACGTTGTATTTTTCTTTACTCTTCTTCTGAAGAAGTGGTATTCTGCGCACTCTTACCCGGATGGCTTCCTGCATCCGGCTGCGGGAGAGATCCGTATACTGCCGGTGGGACGCGCGCACTTCTTCCAGCGCGGCCTGCAGCGCATCTTCCGTGCGCTTGAGGGCGTCCTCCGTATATTCATTGGCAACGCGGTACATTTCACGGGTACGCTCCTCCGCCTTGCGGACAATATCATTGGCCTGCTGGCGGGCGGTCTGCAGCGTTTCGCTTTCGGAAACGATGTGCTTGGCGTCGTTCTGCGCCCGCTGGCGCAGGTTTTCCGCTTCTTTTTTGGCATTGGCCCATATTCTGCCCGGGCAGCCATCAGTTTTTGCCTCTTCCAGCTCCGCGGGCAGCTGGGCGCGGATTTCGTCGAGATAATCCAGGGCGCGATTGCGCTCAATGATACACTTATCATTGCCCAGGGGCACGCCCTTGGCATTGTCAATCATATCGTATAACAGGTCGATCAGGTGCTGCACATCATTTTCCATGGTTTATTACCTCCCGATATGTTTCTGCTCGGCGATCTTCGCCATCCGCCGCAATCTCCGGCGGAAGATACCGCTCCAGCGGCTGCCGGTAGCGGATCATTTCCCGGGCCATGGAAGAACTGAAATGGATGTACGGCGCGCTGGCCGGCAGGATCAGCGTTTCCAGATCCGGCTTGATGCTGCGGTTGATCAGGGACATCTGATATTCATTGTCAAAATCGCACATTGCGCGCGCCTTTGACCAGCACAGTGGCGCCCTTCTGCGCGGCATAATCTGTTAAAAGGCCCTGCCAGCTCTCCGCCTGCACATTCTCAAAACGAGCAACCGCTTTTTTACAAATTCCATCCGCTCTTCCGGAGTGAACATGGGATTTTTTTATCTGCATTGATCATCACGCAGACATACAGCCGGTCGAAACATCTTGCCGCGCGCTCGATGATATCGATATGCCCCAGGGTAATGGGGTCGAAGCTTCCGGGGTAAATGGCTGTCATCACTGGCGGATCCCTCTTGTGCGCAATATCAATCACGGTGGTAAACGGTGACTTTGATCTTTCCATACCGATATTCGCGGTATTTTCCATATGGTGCGGAAAGCTCCGGCAAGATCTTCTCCTGCGGACTTTCGCAGATAATTATACCATGTTCGCGCAGAATGTCAAACTGAGAAATCAATTCAGGGATCTCTCCAGCAATTTGGTTTCATAGGGTGGATCCAAAAAAGACCAAATCGTATTTTTTCCGCAGCACTGGAGAGCACTGTGGCGTAGTCCGCCGTGAGCACCGCAGCCCGGTCGGCCAGATCCGTCAGCGCCAGATTTTTCCCGAATCAGTTTAACTGCATCGGTCCGGGCATCCACAAACGTGGCGTGCGCCGCGCCGCGGCTCAGGCATTCGATGCCCAACTGGCCCGTGCCGCCGAATAAGTCCAGCACCCGCCGGCCCTCAATGTCAAACTGGATAATATTGAACATGCCTTCCTTCACCGATCGGCCGTAGGGCGGGTCTCTTTACCTTTGAGTTCGTTGAGCCGCCGGCCGCGGGCGGTGCCTGTAATCACTCGCATGTGCTTTCGTCCTCCGTAGTTTCCTGTATTTGTTCAGTGAAAATGCTGCCAGACCGCCCGGGCAGCCGCGGATGCTTACCCGGGCCAAGGCTTCCTCATCCGCTTCCCGGATAGCCCGGATGGTTCCAAAAGCTTTGAGCAGCTGTTTTTGCGTGCCGGCCCGATGCCGGGCACGTCGTCCAGCGCACTATGATAGGCGTTTTCGTATGCCGCTGGTGGTGGTAGGTAACGGCAAAACGATGGGTTTCCTCCTGAATCTGACCAATGAGGGCAAACACCGGCTCGCTGGCCTGAATACCGATCTCATGCCCCCGGGCCGTAATCAGCGCGCGGGTGCGGTGCCGGTCGTCCTTAACCATGCCGAACACCGGAAGGTGCAGGCCGAAGCGCACAAGCACCGTTTCAGCCACTGCGGCATGAGCCGCGCCACCGTCAATCAGGAACAGGTCCGGCAGCGGGGCAAATTTTCGTCCCCATCCACAAAGCGCTGTAGCCGGCGGGTTAAAACCTCTTCCATAGAGCGATAATCGTCCGGCGCGGAAAGCGACTTGATGTGAAAATCTCCGATAAGCGCTTTTCTTCGGACGTGCCCTTCGTAAACCACCATGGAAGCAACAATATCGCTGCTGCCAGTGTTGGAAATATCGTAGGATTCCATACGCCGGGGCGGGTGGGCAAGGCCGGTCATCCTAGCCAGCAGCCCCAGCGTTTTTGCTGACACGCTCGGCCTCCGAAGTAACACGTTCCGCCTCCTCCTGCGCATTGTGGTTGGCCAAACGGATGAGATCTGCCTTTTCTCCCCGTTTTTGGGATGCGCACCAGCACACGGCTGGCCGCATGCTGGCTCAGCGCCTGTTCCATGGTATCCGGGTCTTCGATGGGCAGCGGCAGCCAGATCTCCCGGGGCAGCGCGCTGCGGCTGAGATAGTACTGCGCCAGCAGCAGCGGCAGCATCTCCTCGGCTTTTTTCGTCCATGCGGGCAGAAAATACTTCCGTTTCCCGCCCGGTGAGCTGTCCATCCCGGTAGTGAAGCACAGCATAACGGGATTTTACATCGCCCGATACAATCCCCAGATATCCGTCTGCGGCATGGCTCCGGCAATGACTTTCTGTTTTTTGCTCAGCACATCGATGGCGGCAATCTGATCCGCAAGAGCCGCCGCCCGCTCAAAGTGCAGCGCTTCGGCCTCAGCCGTCATCTCTTCTGTCAGCTGCTGCCGTCACCTGCTTCACCTTACCCGTCAGCAACAGAACCGCCTGATGATCAATGCGGCGGCGGTGCTCCTCTTTCGGGGGTGCCGCAGCAGAAGCCATCGCAGCGGCCCATGTGGAAATTCAGGCACGGGCGCTCCTTACCAATATCCCGTGGGAACTTGCGGCGGCAAGTGGGCAGGCGCAGCGCGCCGCACACCGCATTCAGCGCAGCACGGGTTTTCGCTGCGCCCACCGTAAGGGCCAAAATATTTCGCCCCATCCTCGCGCACGGTGTTGGAGAGGGAAAAGACAGGATATTCCTCCTGCACCGTCAGCCGGACAAACGGATAGCCTTTATCATCCTTGAGCAGAATATTGTAGCGAGGCATGTACTGTTTAATGAGCGCATTTTCCAGGATCAGCGCCTCAAATTCACTGGAGGCAATGATGGTATCAAAGTGATCCACCCGAGACACCATGCGCCGCGTTTTTCATTATGGCCCGCATTATCCTGAAAATACTGACTCACCCGGTTTTTCAATTTTTTGCTTTGCCCACATAAATCACCGTGCCCTGGACGTCCATCATAATATAGACGCCGGGACTCAGCGGCAAGCCGTTGGCTTTTTCCTTCAATTCCTGCTTTGTCAAGCTATACCCCCTCCGCACACAACAGCGTTTTGTTCAGTAACAGCAAAAGGGCCGCCGCGTCCATAGACACGGCGGCTTTTTTCTTTTCTCCCGAATTACTCGGCAAAATTGGTGAAACCAACTCCGACAAAGCCTCGACGGCTTCCTTCTCGTCGCTGCCATCTGCAATCAGGTTGATCGCAGTACCCTGAACAATGCCCAGAGACAAAACGCCCAGCAGGCTCTTGGCGTTGACACGGCGGTCTTCCTTTTTCGACCCAGATGCCGCTCTTGAATTCGTTGGCCTTCTGGATAAGAAAGTAGCAGGTCTGGCGTGCAGGCCAACCTCGTTATTCACCGTGACCTCCTGCATGTACATGTATCAGCACCCCTTCAAATGTTATCTTTTCAGTTAGCTATACTTTAGCAAATTTCCTTGTGCCGCGTCAATGACGATTTGCACAAACTTCGCCAATCAAAAAAGTTTACCAGTCATTTTATCCAAAATTCATCTTTTTTACACAAAAAGCATACCGTTCTTTTCCAGAACAGACGCCGCAGCGCATTTCAGTCTATCATACGCTTTTCCGTGAAAAAGGTGCTGCCTGCAACGGCAGTCATTTCAATGCCGCCACCGTCACGCCGTCCTCACCCTCGCCGAACACGCCCAGACGGAACGCCTTGACATAGGGATGGCGTTTCAGGAGCTGGTGCACCGCCTTGCGCAACGCCCCGGTGCCTTTCCGTGAATAATCGTCACCTGGGTCAGACGAGCCCATCACCGCCTCATCCAAGAAGCGATCCACCACAATCTCCGCCTCATCGGTCATCATACCGCGGATGTCCAGCTCCATGCTGGCCGCAGCGCGGGCCGGACGGACACGCTCCCTTTTCCCTTGCGCGGCGCGGCCGCCTTTTTGGCTTCCGCGGCTCTCACCTTCCACCAGAAACACTTCGCCGGGCCTGGCATTAATTTTCAACGCCCCGGCCTGCAGCTGCAGCGAGCCGTCTTTATTGATGGAAAGCACCGTGGCATGGGTCTTGACACCGGGCAGCTCCACACGGTCCCCCACCGCGATGGGGCGCTCATTTTACGCCGGGGGCATCCGGCAATGCGGCATCCCCCTGCAGCTTATCCGCTGCGGCATTCAAATCCCGCAGCAATGCGGCGCCGCTTTCATTCTCCTGCTGCGCCGAACGCTCCTGTTCCGCCGCAGCGCCATGCGGTCCAACTCGTCAAACACACGTCCTGCCTGGGCGCGGGCATCCTCCAGAATACGGCGCGCTTCCTTTTTCTGCTTTCCCCGGACATTCTGTCTGGCCCGTTCCATCTGATCGCGGAACTCCCTTGCCTTATTCGCATCGGTTTGCGCGCTCAGGCGCAGCCGCGCCGCCCGTCCCGATCCGCTCCATGCGCTGGCGCTGCTGCTCCAGCTGCGTCAGCACATCCTCAAAGCGGACGTTCTCTCGCTGTCCATCTGGGCTTTGGCCCGTTCGATGACGGAACGGCTCAATCCCAGACGCTGCGAGATGGCAAAAGCGTTGGATTTGCCTGGAATTCCGATCAAAAGGCGATACGTAGGCCGCAGTGTCTCCACGTCAAACTCACAGGAAGCATTCTGCACCCCGGCGTGGTCATGGCAAAAGTCTTCAGCTCGGCATAGTGGGTGGTGGCAGCCGATCTTTGCACCCCGATCCCGGGCCTCACCAATGATAGCAATGGCCAGAGCCGCCCCTCTACCGGGTCGGTGCCGGCACCCAGCTCGTCGAACAGGATCAGCGTCCCTCCGTCCCGCCTGTTCGAGAATCTTACGATCGTGACCATATGGGAGGAAAACGTGGAAAGGCTCTGTTCAATACTCTGCTCGTCGCCGATATCCGCCATCACATGGTCAAAGACAGACACGCAGCTTCCGCTGTCGGCGGGAATGTGCAGCCCGCACTGGGCCATGGCCGCCAGCAGGCCGATGGTTTTCAGCGTGACAGTTTTGCCGCCGGTGTTGGGACCGGTGATGACCAGGGTATCAAAGTCTCCTCCCAACTCCACATCAATGGGCACCGCTTTGTCTTTATCCAGCAGAGGATGACGGGCACGGCGCAAAAAGATGTGTCCGTCGGTGCCGATGTCCGGACAAGTTCCTCCCATCTGATAAGAGAGCTGGCCCCGGGCAAAAAATCAGATCCAGCTGCACCAGCAGGTCGTAGTCCCATAGAATATCTTCCTGCAGGGCTGCCGCCTCTTGGGAAAGCAGAAGCAAAATCCGCTCGATCTCTTTTTTCTCTTTGGCTTCCAGCTCCTTGAGTTCATTGTTGGCCTGCACCACACCCATCGGTTCGACAAACACCGTGGCGCCCGAAGACGACACGTCGTGAACCAGTCCGGAACCTCGCTGCGGCACTCCGCCTTCACCGGCACCACAAAACGTCCGTCCCGCTGGGTGATAATGCTCTCCTGCAGGGCTTTGGAATAGGTGGGCGATGAGATGATTTTCTGCAGGATCTGCCGGGAGCGGGCGCCGGCAGCGTGCATATGGCGGCGGATATCCGCCAGTTCTGCGCTGGCGTTGTCGGCGATCTCGTTCTCTTCAGGGATGGCCCGGTGATCCTGTCTTCCAGAAAGCGTCCCCCATGAAGGGCGCGGAACATGGTATCGAGCACAGTGTCCCGATCGCTTTCGTCGCCGCGGTAATCCTTTACCCGGCGGGCGCACCGCAGAAGCGCTGCAATATCCAGCAATTCCCGCGTGTTCAGCATACCGCCGCGCTGCGCCCTGCCCAGCGCGGCAGACACATCCTTTGCTCCGGCAAAGGACGGGCTGCAGGCCCAGCAGCATGCAGGCCGCGCTGGTCTCCTGCTGCAAACGCTTCACATCCTCCACATCCGTCTGCGGCAGCAGTGCACGGGCTTTGGCTTTGGCCGCCTCAGACGTTGCCTGGGCAGCCAGTTTTTCCAAAACTCGGGGCAGCTCCAGCGTGCGGAGCGATTTTCAAATAATTCATCCATACCTTTTGATCCTTCCCAAAGGATTTGAAAAAGGGGACTGCCGTCCCCCTCCTGTATCATCAAGTCATTGCAAGGCTGCGCCCAAAGGATCATCCCGCAATGGCAACCAATGCACTGTTGCGGTAGGAGCGGAACTCCTTCGAGCCGCCCTGGCCCGGCTTTGTGCAGCACAATCATCTGGCCGATAGCCGAACCGGCCCCACCAGACCAAACACCAGCCAAGCGCCCAAGGCCGTGAACAGCACCCGCTGCATCATATTTTCAGCGCCGACCATCATACTGTTGCGCACTTCCAGGCCTGCCATCACGACGGTGCCGGCAATGGTAACCACGCGGAACGACTTGTGCAGCCACACGAGCAGTGGTTCGTTCAAACGCTCTACCCGCTTTTCCTGCCGTTCCAGCTTTCTGCGGCGGCGCGCTTCCTGAATCTCCTGCTCCGTACGGTTGTTGCTTTTTGCCATATCGTTTCTTCCTTTCTGTCTGTATCCGATCCCAGAGATCGCTCAACGCAGCGTTCCGCCGGAGCGGCGCAGCTGCTATAAAAATCCAGCGTACAGAACCCCCCGCTCCAGCTGGGCGGCGGCAAACGCTTCTGCCGCATCCTCCATCCAGCGCAACGCGCCGGGCGACAGTGAAAAAAGCGTATAATTTCTTCGGCGCACAGCGCAGCACATGGCGCATGGCTGCCAGGAAGAGGCGCACAACGGCATGGACAGACCCCTGCGCCCCTCCAGCACGCAGCGCCGGCAGTGCAGCACGCCCTGCACCACATCCAGCATCGGCTCCTCCGGCACATCTGCGCCGCACACCGCGCAGCACTCCAGCATCGGCTCAAAACCGCCCAGCGCCAGCAGGCGCAGTTCAAAAGCCGCTTTGACCTGCGCCGGCTCCCGGCGCAGCGTTCCCCATACAGCGCGTTAAGCAGCAGCGACAGGATCTCGGGGCAGGCACATCCTCTGCCGTCAAAGCTCAGTCAACTCAGCGAAATACGATCCCAGAGCCAACAGCTCCACGTCCTGCCGAACACCGTCAAACAGCTCTATCGTAGAGGCATCATCCAGTATACTCAATTTCCTTTCTGATACAAGGTCATTTCAGAATAGACCAGCAGCTGGGCGGCGGCGGCAATGCGGCTGCGCCGCCGCCGGGCACCGGGCAACCACGGCAAACTTGCCCTCCGTGCGGGTCAGCACCGTCAGGATTTTATCCGTTTCCTTGGTCTCCGTTTCCCGGAGCACGATACCTTCAACGATCCTGTGCATCCCGCTCAGCAGCGTTCCGTTTATCCCTGCGACGGCCCAGCACCATGCCAATGCCAGCCCCAGCAATACGCCGGCCACCAGGAGCAGTTTGAGCTGCGGCTCCGTGGTAGGCAGTGACATGACCATAAGTCCGCTGATGACAAGACCTGCGATGCAGCCAATATTCCCATACAGTCGCGTGTAGCGATGTGCCTGTTCGTCCATGATGTACTCCTTTTTTTCTCTATGTAGGGAGCGCGCTCATACAAGCCGCTCCCGCTCGTCTTCCATACGGTAAGTCAGGTAAAACACCGGCACGCCGGTCTGGCAAAACAGCGCCCAACAACCCTCATTTTTTCATGTCGTTCACCTCAACGATAGCCTTTGGCGCTTCAAAAAAGAACTATCCCTGACAAATCCAGCCAAAACTGCGCAGAAAGTCTGTTTTCACTGCTCCCCGTCGTAGCCGAAGGAGCGGATGGTATTCAGGTTATCGCGCCAGTTTTCCTTCACCTTTGACCCAGGTCTGCAGGTACACCTGGGCGCCCATAAAGGTTTCAATATCCGCACGGGCCATGGTACTGATTTTTTGAGCATCTCGCCGCCCTTGCCGATCAGGATACCTTTTATGGCTGGCCTTCTCGCAGTATATCGTCACATCAGGTCGATGATGTCGCTGCTGTTGCGCTGACTGAATTTCGTCACCTCGATGGCCACACCGTGGGGCACTTCGCGCTGCAGGCAATAGAGAATCTTTTCGCGCACAATTTCCGCGCACACCTGGCTGTCGCTCTGGTCGGTGGTCATGTCGTCGGGGTACAGCTGCGGGCCGCCCTGGGCATACCCCTTCAGCGTATCGCAAATCCTCCAGCCCTTCACCGGTACGGGCGGAAACCGGGATAATTGCATCGAAGTCATAAGCCCCCTGGTAGGCGGCAATCACCGCCAGCAAATCCTCTTTTTTCACCGTATCAATTTTATTGATGACCAGAATGGCTTTTTCACCGCTTCGTTTCAGCCTCTCGATCAAAATTTCCTCAGGTTTACCCACGTGGGCAATGGGTTCCACCAGCATCACTACCACGTCGATATCGCTGAGGCTGTTCTCCACCACCTTGACCATATAGTCGCCCAGCCGGTTCTGAGCCTTGTGCAGTCCAGGCGTGTCCATCAGCACCAACTGGTGTCCCCGGTGTTCACCACACCGCGGATACGAGTGCGGGTAGTCTGAGGTTTGTTGGACACAATGGCAATTTTTTCGCCCACCAGCGCATTGGTCAGGGACGACTTGCCCACATTGGGCCGCCCGCACAGGGTGATCATCGCTTCTTTTGTAATTGGCATGGTTTTATGATCCTCAACTTTCCTGAGCAATTTTAGATTGTTTCTTTCCGGTGTCGTTTTCCGTTTTTAATGAAATCCGTCATCGTTTTGCTTTTCTTCCGATTCCCAGTTCCTCCATAATGGCTTCCTCCCCGCGCGCGCATCTGCCGCTTCTGCTCACCCTCATCCAAATGGTCGTAGCCCAGCAGGTGGAGCACAGAATGGGTAACAAGATAGGCCAGCTCCCCGGCGGTTGAGTGTCCGTATTCCTTTGCCTGGGCACACACCCGCTCCATACTCAGTACCATATCGCCCAGCGGCAGAAGGCCGGTGGCCACGTCGCACAGCGCCGCATCCTCAGGCGGGCAACCGGGAGTGAATTCAAATTCCGGAAAGCTCAAAACGTCTGTGGGCATGTCCACACCGCGCATTTCCAGATTAATGGCGTGGATGCCCGCATCGTTCGTGAGCAGTACGTCCACCTCGCAGGGGAGAGCAACCCTTTCCAGCGCCAGGACCGTGCGGATGGTTTTGCGGATCAGTGCGCAGTTGCGCTCGCTGGACGCGCCGGGCACATCGGCCGTGATGGGGATATAATGCCGCTTTGTCATACGCTCATCGCCTTACCTTTCCCGCCGGTTTGCCGCCGCCCCCGGCACGGCGCTTTTCGTCATCCTCATAGGCTTTGATGATGCGCTGCACCATTACATGGCGCACCACATCGTCCTGCGTCAGGCCGCAGATACCGATGCCTTCCACATCCCGGAGCACCCGCACCGCCTCTTTCAGACCACTGACTTTGTCGGCGGGCAGATCGATCTGGGTCACATCGCCGGTGATGACAACCTTGGAACCGAAGCCCATGCGAGTGAGGAACATTTTCATCTGCTCGCGGCTGGTATTCTGAGCCTCGTCCAGAATAAAAAGAGTTGTCCAGCGTGCGCCCGCGCATATAGGCCAGGGGAGCCACCTCGATATTGCCCCGTTCGAGGTATTTATTATAGGTGTCCGCCCCAGGGTATCGAACAGCGCATCGTACAGGGGCCGCAGGTAGGGGATCTACCTTGCTCTGCAGATCGCCGGGCAAAAAGCCCAGGCGCTCGCCGGCTTCCACCGCCGGACGGGTGAGGATAGTGCGGTCGATGCTCTTTTTCCCGGAAAGCCGCCACAGCGGCAGCTACAGCGAGGTAGGTTTTGCCCGTGCCAGCAGGGCCGACGCCGATGGTGACGGTATTTTTCTGAATGGACTCCACATATTTGCGCTGGCCGATGGTCTTAGCCTTCACCGGGCGGCCCTTAGCGGTGATGCACACCACATCTCGGGCCAGATCCGCCACTTTCTCCTCCTGCCCCGCCCGGGTCAGGCTGAGCACATAACGCACATTCTGTTCGTTGATCGGCTCACCCTTGGCCGACAGAGCCAGCAACGCCTTCAGTGCGCGGGCAGCCAGCAGCACGTTCTCCGCTTCGCCGGTGATCTTCAGCTCCCCATCGCGGTTCGTCACCGCCACATGCAGTTCGCTTTTCAATCAGGCGTATGTTTTCATCGAAAGAACCAAATACATTGATGGCCTCTTCCATCCTTCCGATGCTCATCCTTTGTTCCACCATGCTGAACAATCTCCTCCGGTTTTGTCTATTCCGCCAGCGCTACAGTCATCCCGATCTGTTCCTCGCATTCGGCATGCAGCGTCACAGCATAGGCCGCGCCGCTTTTCTTCACGCTCAGTGTGCTGCTTTTTCACGCTGCCGCCCTCTTCCATGCAGTCTGCAAGCTGCCGCTGCAGAGCTTCGTCGGCACGGTTCTGGGCCTCCTCGGCGCTCAGCGCGCGTTCCACCGGCTCATATTCCCGCACCGTGACGCACTCAAGCGCCAGCGGCGTAGCCACACCGCCTGGCAGGCGCAGGCGTTTCGTTTTTGTTATTTTATCATAATTGGCATAGGAAATGCTACTGCCTGGCGCGATTTTATGCGCTGTTTTCCAAAATCAGGGTAAACACCTGTTTTTTCCGTCCGGTATACGCTTTTTCCACTACGGTTTCGGGCTGCAGGGCCGTCAGGTCATACCAGGTGCGCGCCCAGACATTTCCCTCGCCCCGGGTGATATAGGCCCCCAGATCCCCGATGTCGCGCAATACCGCTGATCAGCAGTTGACCCTCCGTCACGGTGCTTCCTTTGCTCACCTCGGCGTGACCGCCGAGCTGCACCAGCGTCACCAGACCGTCCTTTTTTCGCCACCACATTGGCGTCGGGTGTTCGTCGCGCGCTCTGGCACCGGCGTTCGCTCGCGCACGATCACCGTTGCGCGGAACCCGTTCACATTCACCGTCATCCAGGACAGCTCCGGGATTTCCATCAAAATATGATTTTCAGCGTTTCCGATGAATGCCAAGCCCAAAAAGTGCCGTAACGCACCCCCTCTTTCTCCAGCGCCGCAGAATACGTTCATCGGAAACCGTCTCATTGCCCTCGATCTCAAAAATCCCAAACGAAGAAAGATCCAATAAACAGCAATCCCAGAGACAGGATCAGTCCTGCCAGCAGAAAATAGCGGCGCCGAAAGCGGCCACAAAAAAGGAACGCCCGTTTTTTTCTCCACAGAAATGTCGCAGTCGAGTTTTTTGGCCAGGCGGCGCAACCGGAGATAGCTCTTCCGGCTCAATTTCATGGAAAACAGGTAGGGCTGTGCCACGCCATGTCCCAAAAGGCCAAGCCATGAGCCGAGCACAGGTTCAGCACCCGTTCTGGGAAATCCGCTTTCCACCGTGATAGCCACCGTGCCCGAAAGCAGGTTTACAACATTCAGGAACATGTTTCACCTCGTCAGTTCAATCCCTTCAATAGTCCCACCAATGCGCATTTCGTCGCCGGTCATGGACAACAGCTGCAGTCCCTGCCCCCGCACACGCACCAGCAGTGCGCCGCAATTCACATCAATAGCTGTGTCACTGTACGATAAGATCCCCCTGATGGTGTGAAAGAAACAACTGCCGGTCCCCAGCAGCTCAGATTCGGAAGGCCCGCCACCACATCCATGGGCAGATCCAGCAGCTCGGCTGTTTTGGTCAGAATATCGCTGTCTTCAAAATCGGTTCATGTCGCCACTCCTTTGCTTGAGCTACTGTATGCAGCAAAGAGGCGGCTCTTTGCTTGTCCAGCGTTCATTTTTTTCTGCAGGTACGTCATAGAGTGAGCAAGACCAATTTGCAAGGGGGAACAAAAAATGCCGCGATCTTCACACCCGCCGCAGGCTGCGGCAATGGTTTTTTCTTCTGTGTTGCGCTGAGCGCTGCGCTGCTGCTGCTTCGTCCCGCCCCGGCCATGGAAGCCGTGCGGGAAGCCCTGCGGCTATGCAGCGAAACCATTGTGCCATCCCTGTTTCCTTTTCTGGTTTTCTGCTCTGCTGACGGCGCTCCTTCCACGGCAGCACTGGATCGGGCTCTTTCCCCACTGATGCGGCCCATATTCCGGCTGAGTGGAGACTGCGGAGCCGTGCTGGCTCTGGGCTTTGCCGGCGGGTACCCGTAGGCGTGCGGACAACGGCAGCGTTGTACCGTCAGGGCACACTGCGTCGCAGCGAGGTCCAGCGGCTGCTCGCGTTCTGCAACAACTCCGGCCCCGGCTTTCTGCTGGGCGTGGTGGGCATCGGTGTGTTCGGCTCCGCCTCCCGCCGGAATGCGGCTTTATATGGTTCATACCGCAGCGCTGCTGGTTGGTTTCCTGTTCCGTTTCTATGGTGGCTCCGACCCGCTGTGCACTCCATGGCACCAAGCCTGCCGCCAGCCCAGACGTGCCGCCCCTGGCGCAGCTTTTCACCGAAGCCGTCACCGGCTCGTTTTTGGCAGTGCTCAATATCTGCGCCTTGTTCTGTTTTTATGATCGCTTTACGCCTGCTTTCCCTGACGGGCCTG
>VOFB01001242.1_pt1 | contig 39813 bp, 57 predicted proteins | sample 5384141 | NCBI WGS metagenome assembly VOFB01 (sample SAMN12384721, study PRJNA508395) | human gut metagenome | isolation source: healthy gut A | host: Homo sapiens
GCCGGTTTCGTCGTGCGCGGAAACCACGACCTTATGAGTCGTTTGGGAATTGAAGAGCCGGAAACGAAAAGCCGCCGTCCAGGCGGCTTCGGCCGATTCTGGCGAGGTTGCCTCGCGTCTGAACGAGGTTGAAGGCATTTTGGCGAAATCGAGTCTCGATTCCTACGATACCGATGCCTGCACGTCTGCGGTTTTGGATTCGTTCCTGCAATCCACGAACGACACCTTCACGCGCTACTATTCCGCCGATCGCTATTCGACCTATGTCGACGTAACGGCGTCGGAGGATTATCCAGGCGTGGGCGTGTTCTTCTCGGAATACAACGGCCAAGCCTATGCGCTCGATGTGTTTGAGGGCTCTTCAGCGAGCGACGCGGGCGTTTTGCCGGGCGATTTCGTGGTGGCCATCGATGGCGTCGTTCGCAAGAATGGACGTCGACTGAAGTTATCAATGCCGTGCAGCGCGAGGCTGGCTCGACCGTCGTCATCACGTGGCGTCGGCCTACGTCCCTCGATGCTTCGGGCGGTGATGAATTCACCACGACGCTCGTGTGCACCGATTACACTGAGCCGAATGTGACTGCCCAGCTGCAGAACAACGTCGGCTACATCAAACTGCGCCAGTTCACGCAGAACGCCGATTCGCTCGTGCGCCAGGCGATAGAAGAACTCTCTTCGCAAGGGCTCAGTCGTTCGTGCTCGATTTTGCGCGATAACCCGGTGGCTATTTGAACAAGGCGGTTGACGTGGCTTCGCTGTTCGTGAAGAGCGGCGTCGTGGTCGAAATCGACACGGTCGACGCCCAAACTACCAAGCAAGTTTCGGGCAATGTGGCAACCGATGCGCCGGTCGTCGTTCTTGTGAACGGCAACACCGCAGGTTCCGCCGAGGTTCTCGCGGCTGCGTTGCGCGATTCGAACCGTGCGACGTTGGTGGGCGTCAATACCATGGGCCGCGGTTCTGTGCAGGTTACTAAGCCGCTTTCGTTCGGCGGCGCGTTGCGCTATACCGCCGCGCGTTACAAAAGCCCTTCGGGGTATACGATCGATGGCGTGGGCGTGTCGCCCGACGTAGTGATTTCCTTGCGCGAGGATCGTCGGTCGACAATCAGAAGGAAATCGCCATCGAGACGGCTGGCTCGCTCGTTGTCGACTAGGACAGGCGCTGTATTTACATATGATTGCCTCAAGCCGAGGTTGCGACGTTGTTCGTGACCTCGGTTTGTTGTTTCGTTGCGTAGGTTCGCCTTTGGCGGGACTCAGCCTCCTCGGCGCTTCATGGGTTTTTGCGGTTACGGTTCGCTTTCGACTCTTCCTTCTTGCTGAGTTCTATGCGAAAGTAATCTCGTTTTTGCTTATGCCTCGACAAACTGCGAGCTTCGGTGGGCTTCGCAGCTGCTTCTTTACTCATGTTCCATTTGACCTATGAAGGGATGCTATGTCTCGTTCACGTACAAGAAAAAGCTCTGCCCGCCGCACCCGCGCATTTTGCCGCAAGGCGTTCTGAAGATGTCGGGCGCTGGATACGGTTTTGTGCAGACTTCCGAAGGGGGAGTTCTTTATTCCGCCTCTAAAACGGCTGACGCTTTCGATGGCGATGGTGGAGGTCGCTCGCATTCACGATGGCGAACGCGAGGGCGGCTTTGAAGACAGGCTTCGTGGGCGCGTGGTTCGCGTGGTTGGCCGCGCTCACGAAACGGTTGTCGGGCGATATGAAATCGCCGAACCCTTTGGGGTCGTTGTTCCTGAAGACCCCGCATCAAGCATGACATCTTCACCTTGCGCAGCGATGCTCCCCATGTGAAAGATGGCGACATCGTGCGCGTGCGCATGACCTCGTTCCCGTCGCGGCGAGAGCCCGCGCAGGGCGTGGTCGAGGAGTGCTGGGCACGAAGGCCAGCCTGGGGCCGATGTCGAGCTCATTATTGCTCGCCATAAGCTGGCAACATCGTTTTCGGCAACATCGCTTGCCGAAGTTGAAGGCGCTGACGTCGATGCCGACGCCGCTTTCAACAGCGGACGCTATGTCGATTTGAAGCGAGCTCGCGTTCACGGTCGACCCCGATGATGCGAAAGATTTCGACGATGCCGTAAGCGCGGCGTGTGTTTGCTGATGGCCCCATGGCGCTTCGCAGTGCCCATAGGGACGCTTGCCGCCAAGAAGGAGGGCAGCCTCGAGGCCGGGCATTGCCTGCGCGGCAGACGATGCTTCTTCGGCTGCAGGCGCGCGGTTCTTCATTCTGGGCGTCCATATCGCCGATGTATCGCACTACGTTCCTTGGAATTCCCAGGTCGACTTCGAGGCTCGCGAACGCGCGACGAGCGTGTATTTGGTCGATCGCGTGCTGCCCATGCTTCCCGAGGCGCTTTGAACGATGTGTGCTCGCTGCGGCCACATGAAGAACGCCGCGCGATGAGCGTCGAGATGCTCATCGATGAAAAGGGCTTTGTTCGGGACACGCGCATAACCCCGTCGGTCATCAAGTCGAAAGCGCGGCTTACGTATGGCGCCGTGCAAGTTTCCATTGACGCTTTGCAGGCTGGCGATTTTCAGGCGGCGGTTGCGGCCCTGCGGCCTATGGCTGGCGCGTTTGCCGAAGGCATCGCGCAATCGATTGGCGTTCTGCATGAAACCGCTCAGGCACTCCATGCCAATCGCGTGCGTCGTGGAGGCATGGATTTCGAGTGAAGAGGCCAGGTCCGCCTGAACGATGGAGGCGTGCCCGTCAGCGTGGCTATTCGTCGCAAAACCGATGCGACGGCGCTTGTCGAAGAGGCCATGATCGCCGCCAATGAGGCGGTTGCTCGATATTTGCGCGATGCGGGAATTCCGTCGATTTTTTCGCGTGCATGAGCCGCCCTCGTCGGGCGATTTGGCAGAACTCGTGCCAATTCTTCAGGAATTTGGCTACGACAGGCATGTATCGCTTGCGAATTTCAAGGCAGGCGATCCGTTCGCCATCCAGCAGGTGCTCTCGTTCGCGCGTGGGCGCAGGAATTCCTCGTGTCGTCGCTTGTGGTGCGTGCAATGAAGCGCGCGGTGTACGTTGATTCGTGCGAGGGGCACTTCGGGCTCGCGAGCACGGCATACACGCACTTCCACGAGCCCCATTCGCGCTATCCCGACCTTATGGTGCATCGCATGCTGAAAGTGGCGCTTTTCGGCCGCACGGGTGAGACCTCGGGTTTGGAATCGGCCCTGGCGCGCATTGCCGACCATGCATCGACCGCGGAACGCACCGCTGAAGAAGCCGCGCGCGAATCTCCAGGAGCTCAAGCTGTTCCGAGCTGCTCGAGGCAGCGCATATTGGCGATGAGGCCGATGGCATGATTTCGGGCGTTATGGCCCAGGGCTTCTTCGTGCGCCTGGCGATACGTGCGAAGGCTTCGTTTCACTGCGCGATACGGGGGAATACTTTTGTGCTCGATGCGGCGCGACGCGTGCTGTTCGGTTCCGATTCGGGCGTGGTCTATCGCTTGGGCACGAAGGTGCGCGTGCGCATTTCGTCGGTGTATCCCGCCGCGCCGACTTCGACCTTGTGCGCCGCATCGGCCCCAGGCTCGTCGCCCGAAAGTAATGCGCTGTTTCTGCGCGCCTTTTCTCTTCGCGGCGTCGCGGTATACTCAAGGTTCGCAATACCGTAGGAGGGGCCATCGTGCTTTCTGAGGAATCGCTTTCTCATCATATGTGCGCGCCGCGCGTTTTGCATCGCGGGCGCTCGATTGCTGCAGGCGGGCGCTGGTATACGACGCCGCGTGCGCTACGATGGGCGAGTCGACCATCATCAACGCGGTCGTGGCTTCCCAAACGAGCTCAACCGAAGGCTACCGCGTTATGGTCGAGCTCAACGAGGGTGCCGATCTCGTCGAAGATTACTCCTGTACGTGTCCGGCGGCGTTTCAGTACGACGGCATGTGCAAGCATGCCGTGGCGCTCGCGCTCGATTACGCAGCTCGTTCCGATAGCTATGCGGGCTTTCGCCGCGATCGTTCTGCCGTATCTTCCGACTGCATCGCCGCGTTCATGGAGCGCGCCGAACGCCTCGAGCGTGACGACACGCCCGATGGAAGCGTCGATGTGATGTGCGATTTCACCGTGGAATACGGCGAATGGTCCATGGGGTTGCGCGTGGCGACCGACGATGCGACGTACATCGTAAAGAACATCTCCGATTTTTGCCGCCGCCTCGATGAGGGCACGTTTTTCGAGTATGGAAAAAGCTCGCATTCACCCACGTGCCTTCGCGTTTCACGGAGCGCGGTCGCGCGATAGTCCAGCTCGTCGCGGGCATTGGCGATGCCCAGCGCCGTACGGCACCGCTTTCCTCGTGGCGATACGCTGCTCCGAGCATTGGCCGCACCATGTCCCCTTTCCGAAAGCGATATGGTCGATGTGCTTTCAGCCCTGGCGGGCGAAACGTTTTCCATCAAAGGCGCCGATGGCATTGCGCCGAGCGTGGCGCGCGTGCGTGTGGTCGATGCCGACCCTGAAATCGCGCTTGCGGTTCGGCCCTCGTCGCGGGGCGGCTTTACCGTTGAGCGCGGCAGCCGCATTTGGCTTGCGGGCCGTGGTTCCGAAGCTTTTTCGTGTGGCTTGGCGGCAGTGAATTCTATCGATGCTCGAACGACTTCATGAAGTGCGCCGATTTTCTGCGTGGCGTTTATGGAAGCGAGGAAAACCGCCCCTTTGTAGCCGAGCGCGACATGCCGCTTTTTGCGCGACGGCGTTGCCTGCGATTGAGAAGCGATTGCGCGTCGACCTTCCTTCCGATATCGATAAATACCGCCCCGTCACTTGCTCGCTCGAGTTCTTTTTCGACAAAGACAAAACGAGCGTGACCATGCGCGCCCAGGCTGTGTATGGCGCGATTCGTTACGATTTGGTGGGCGAACTCACCCGATCGCCCCGAGCCCGTGGACGTGCCTCTTCCCGTGCGCGATGTGAAGCGCGAAGCGAAGGTTCGCTCTCTTGCCGCGCGCGTTATTTCGGTGCAGGCATCGCTCGCGCTTTCCGACGGAGATGCGGTGGGCGCGCTGCTTTTCGGCGGCCTTGTGGAATTCCGCGCGAAGGCGGGCACGGTGTTCACCACGCCCGCGTTCGATCGTCTTATTCGCGATGTGAAGCCGCGCGTTACCATGGGCGTATCGCTTTCGGGCAACTTGATTAACCTTGTGGTTGATGCGGGTGATTTGCCGGCGTCGGAGCTTTCGGCACTGCTTTCGAGCTATCGACGCCGCAAGCGCTACCACCGCTTGCGTTCGGGCGCGTTCATCGATTTGAAGGAAGCCGATCTTTCTCAACTCGATCGCCTCGCGGGCGATTTGGGCCTTACGGCGCGCGAGCTTGCGAGCGGGAAGGCACTTTTTGCCGGCATATCGCGCATTCTATTTGAACGAAGAAGCGAACCTTGAGCGTGACCGAAGCTTTCAGGAATATATCGATCCTTCAAGGCCGTGAACAGAGGCCGATTATGCTGTGCCGCCAACGCTGCAGGGGTGCTCAGGCCGTATCGGAGTCGGGCTTCCGTTGGCTTTCGGCGCGCTGCGATGCCGATTTCGGGGGCGTTTTGGCCGATGAGATGGGCTTAGGCAAGTCGCTGCAGCTCATTTCCTTCTTTTGGCCCGCCATGCCAAGCGCCAGCCGTATCGAGCCTTATCGTGTGCCCGGCGTCGCTTGTGTACAACTGGACGGCCGAGTTCGAGCGATTCGCGCCCGAGCTTTCCGTGGTCGCCGTGGCGGGGTGGTGCGCAAGAGCGCCGAGCTGCGCGCCTCGAGGCATTCGGCGGCCATCGACGCGTTGACGTGCTGGTCACCTCATATGATCTGCTTCGCATCGATATCGACGATTGGTCGAGCCGCCGCCTGTTCATATGTGCGCTCGACGAGGCGCAAATATCAAAAACCCCGCGGCGCTCACGACGCGCGCGGTGAAAGCCTTGAAGCCGACCACAAGTTCGCGCTCACGGGCACGCCTATGGAAAACCGCCTTTCGCTGTGGAGCATTTCGACTTCCCTCATGCCCGGGTTGCTGGGACCTTATGCGCGCGCTTCCGCGAGCGCTTCGGAGTCTTATCGTGGGCGGCGACGACGCGGTGGCTCGTCGGCTGCAGGCCATCGTCGCCCCCTTCATGCTGCGCCGCTTGAAGGCCGACGTGCTCACCGATTTGCCTGATAAGCTCGAATCGGTGGTGTATGCGAACATGGATGTCGAGCAGAGGCTCTACGATGCGCACGAGCAGCGCCTTCGTGAAGACTTACCGCGCAGCGCATGTTCCGCAAAAGAACGCGGCGGCCCGCGCGGGAAAAGCCTGTGTCAACCGTCGAGGTGCTCGCCGAAATCACGCGCTTGCGCCAGTTGTGCTGCGACCCGCGTTTGGTGTATGAAGATTACCGCGGGCCTTCCGCCCAAGCTCGACGCGATTGTCGATTTGGTTTCGTCCGCCGTGGAGGGCGGGGAAAAGACGCTCGTGTTCTCGCAATTCACGAGTTTCCTTGAGGCTGATTGCCGAGCGGCTGCGCAAGGTGGGCATCGCACATTATTCCATCACGGGCGCTACGCCGAAGAAAGAACGCGTGCGGCTCGTCGATGCGTTCAATGAAGACGACACCCCTGCGTTTCTCGTTTCTCTGAAGGCGGGCGGCTACGGGTTTGAAACCTTACGGGCGCGTCGGTCGTGATTCATGCCGATCCGTGGTGGAACGCCGCGGCGCAAAGCCAGGCGACCGACCGCGCGCACCGCATTGGGCAAACGCGCGTGGTGAGCGTCGAGAAGGTTGTGGCGAAAAACACGATCGAGGAGCGCATCGTGCGTCTGCAGCAAACGAAAAGCGAACTCGCCGACCAAGTTGTGGGCGCGGGCGGAATTTCACTCGCATCGCTCGATGCCGACGATTTGTACGAGTTGTTGCAGGGGTAGGGGCGGTTTCCTTAATCTGCATGACACTCCATGAGCGCATCGAACGGTATAATGGCGCGAGCTGCCGCGTTTTCCGGCGGCGTGAAGCACGAATGAGAGTGGCGCGTGGCGCGCGAAAAGAAGCAAATCGCGAAAAAACCGCAAGGCTTTCCACGATTACGAAATAATTGAAACGTTTGAGGCGGGCATCGCGCTCACGGGCACCGAGGTGTGCTCGCTGCGCGAGAACAACTGCCAGCTTACTGACTGCTTCGTGCTCATTCGCAAGGGCGAGGCGTGGCTCAACGGGCTGCATATCTCGCCGTATTCGCATGGCAATTTGAACAATCCCGACCCCGACCGCAAGCGCAAGCTGCTGCTTCATCGCAAGCAGATTCGCTATTTGGAGCAGAAAACGCGCGAGGCGGACTGGCAATTGTTCCCATTGGAATTTACTTCTCGACAAATGGCTTGGTGAAGTCTTGAAATCGCGCTTGCCCGTGGCAGAAGCTGCACGATAAGCGCCAGGCGATGGCGGAACGCGATTCAAACGCGAAATCGCTCGTGCGTTGAAGATGCGTTCTCGTTAATTGGCAAAGGTGCCCTGGGGCGAACAGGGGTTCATACATGGGTATTTTCAGGAAAGCAACTCGCTTGGGCGGTCGCGTGGCGAAAAACGCCGCGAGGCAGATTATCGCGCCCGAAGACGAGAAGACCAAGAAGGACAAAGGGCGATAAGTCTGCCGAGCCGGCAGCGCCGCAGCATTCTGACGCCGAATACAATGAGCTGCAGGAGAAATACAATGCGCTCATGACCGAAAAAGTGGAAGGAATACTACAAAACCAGCTGCGACGGCGAGTGCGAGACATGCGAATACTACGACTGGTGCCCTGACGATTTCGATGGCGTGTTTGAGGACGAGGCACCTGCCGAAGACGCGAAGGCTGCACCTGCTGCAGCTGCCGAAAAATGCCGCCGAAAGCGAGGCTGCCGATGAGGCTGCCGAAACCGCAGAAGCCGATGGGGCCGCCGAGGTCGAGGTCGAAGTCGAAGAGGAAAACGACGTCGAACTCACCGACGAGGAACGATGCCGCGAAGGCTGCCGCCGAGGCGTATTACGAAGAAGATGGCTGCGATGGCGACTGCGATAACCGCGAGCACTACGACTGGTGCCCGGCAGAAGAGGAAGATGAAGACGATAAGGTCCTTTTCAAGGGCGTCACGCAGGGGCGACGTGAAGAATGCTGCCAAGGCGGCGTCGAGTTTGCGCGGAGAATGAGCGCTCGCGGCGCGCGATTGAAAGAGGCCTCGACGACATCACGGGCGGCATGAACCTCAAGCGGAACTGTTGAAATAAGGTTTCAGGAGTGTGTCGGCATTGACATTGGCCGCCGCCTCGATACAATAGGTTTCCGCCGGGGCAACCCGGCATGGTGCTGACAAAAGCATATCGTGGTGGCACAGCACCCCGGTGCCCGCGCGGCACGTATTTGGGGCGACTGGTTTCGACATGGTACGTTTGAACTGAGGGAGCTCGTGGTCTCCTCGCCACGTTAAACAGGGGTAAAGTCAGTTAACTTGGCAAAAAATCTTATCAGAGCGCTCCTGCGCTCGCCATGGCTGCTTAACAGCACCTGGCACGTCAAACCGGGCTGTCCCCGACTCGAGCGCGACGTCATTTTAGGGACTGCTTCAAAGCACGTAGTCTGTATGGCTTTGGAAAAGAAAGAACGGGCTAGAAGCTCGACGTTGGTTGCGAACCGACATCTTCCGGAAATTCGATCGCGAAATAAGCTTGTAGAGCCTGAGCAAGAACGTGTAGTATGGACCGGAGTTCGATTCTCCGCGCCTCCACCAGAATCAATAAACGCCGTTCTTTTGAGCGGCGTTTTTTGTGAATGTCCGAGGGTTGGGCATCTGAAGGCTTGCAAAAAAGGCTTCTGACGTGCGCTTTCGTGCTTTAGGAGGCATGCCCGCTTAATCGCCGTTTTGCTACGCGATTTGATTGGCGCTATTCGCGTGCAATGCTCAATTCTGTTTTGCGGTTTGTGCGATAGGCTTTATTATGAAAATGGCAATTGCTTGGTAAATTTACTATTCAGCCTAGGTAAATAAACCGGGCATTGATTAAAAAAGAGGATGCATGATCGTTTCTTCTGACAGGGTACTATCAAACAGGCCGTTTAATGACGCCCCTATCGGCATCTTTTGATTCCGGTTTTGGCGGCCTTACCGTGGCGCGCGAAATCGCCAAGGAAAGCTGCCCGAGGAACCATCGTATATTTTGGCGATACGGCGCGATGCCCCTATGGCCCCCGCAGCCAAGACGAGGTCGACGGTTTCTGGTGCAGCAAATTTGCACATGGCCGTTGGCCGCGACGTGAAGCTGCTCGTTATCGCGTGCAACACCGCGACCGCCGCTGGCCTTGAACACGCGCAGCAACGTTTCAGCATTCCCGCTTGATCGGCGCCAAGTTATTCTGGCGCGCGCCGCGCGCGTGCGACGAAAAACCGCCGCGTGGGCGTCATCGCCACGAAGGGCACGGTTGAATCGGGCTGCTATCCGCAGGCTATTCGCAATATCGACGCGGGTATCACGGTTTTTTCCACGGCTACGCCGAAGTTCGTCGACATCGTCGAGCAGGGAATTCGCATGTCGAGAGGCCCCATCGAAGACCTCACGAGCCTTGCGAGCAAGGTTTACATTCGCCCGGCGTTCCAGGAAATCGCCCGCGACTATCTTGAACCGCTGCGTCGTTGCGAAATCGACACGCTCGTGCTTGGCTGCACGCATTACCCCATGCTTAAAGCGCGCTTATCGGCGGCGTTATCGGCCACAATGTGCTGCTCGTTTCTTCCGCCGAGGAAATGGCGAAAAGAGGTGCGCGAAACGTTGAGCATGCGCGGCGAGCTTGCCCATGAGGGCAATATCGCAAAACACGAGTTCTTCACCTCGGCGCCGAATCTGGATGAATTCCAGTCGTTCGGGTCGCGGGTGTTCAGCGAACCCATTGAGCGCCCGACCCATATCGATCTTTCTCGCTTATAATCTGAAGGCCGACATCGCGTCGGCCTTTTTCTGTATGTATGCGGGCTTGCCCGCTGATAGGAGGAAACCATGCTTGCTAACAGGGCAAACAATCGCGACGATCGTGCGATGCGCAACGTGAAGCTTACGCGCGGCATTATGAAGAACGCCAACGGCAGCTGCCTTGCCGAATTCGGTGACACGCGTGTGCTGTGCACTGCGACCATCGAGGATCGTGCGCCGGGCTGGCGCAAAGGCTCGGGCAAAGGCTGGCTCACGGCCGAATACGCCATGCTTCCCGCTGCGGGCAATAAGCGCACGCGCCGCGAGACGAACGGCCGCAATGGTCGCAGTATGGAAATCGAGGCGCCTCATTGGTCGTAGCCTGCGCAATGTGTGCGACTTGAACTCCATGGGCGGCGAGGTGACCATGACCATCGACTGCGACGTGCTGCAGGCCGATGGCGGCACGCGCACGGCCGCCATCACGGGCGCGTGGGTCGCGGCCTATGATGCGTTCGAGATGTGGAAGACCGCAGGCCGCATTAAGACGAACCCTTGTTTGGCCAGGTTGCCGCCATCAGCGTTGGTTTGGTTGAAGGCCGCCTTATGCTCGACCTCGATTACGAGGAAGATTCGAACGCCGAAATCGACATGAACGTCGTGATGAACGCGAAAGGCGAGATTGTCGAGATTCAGGGCACCGGCGAGCAGGTGAGCTTCTCGCGCGACCGTTTGAACGAGTTCTTGGATATGGCTGAAGAAGGCATCAAGGTGCTGCTGGCCGCCCAGAAAGATGTGCTTGGCATCGAATAGCAGGGAAAGCGGCTGCGTGCGGGATTTGTGGCGCACGCGTTTTTGTTCGCGGAATGGGTAGAAAGAAATGAAAGTCGTCATTGCAACCAACAATAAGCACAAAGGTTGAAGAAATCGAGACCGCGCTCGACTTTCCGGGCTGGGAGTTTCTGACTCTGTCGCAGGTTGAGTCGTATCCGAGCCCGAGGAAGACGCCGAACGTTCGTCGGCAATGCGCTCATCAAGGCCCGCGCTGCCCATGAGGCAACGGGCATGGCCGCGCTCGCAGACGATTCGGGGCTTGTGGTCGATGCCCCTCGATGGCAGGCCGGGCGGTACTCGGCGCGCTATGCGGGCACGCATGGCGACGATGCCGCGAACAACGCCAAAGGTGCTCGCCGAACTTGAGGGTGTGCCCGACGAGCAGCGCACGGGCGCTTCGTGTGCTCTCGCATTCATCAACGAGGCGGGAGACGAAACGACGGTCGAGGGCACGGTCGAAGGCCGCATTGGGCGAAGCTGCGCGGCAGCGGGGCTTTGGTTACGACCCCATGTTCATGCCCGAGGAGGTTGGTTTTGAACGCTCGCTCGCTGAGGTTTCCCAAGACGAGAAAAACGCCATCAGCTATCTTGGCAACGCGCTGCGTCTCCTGCGCGAGCAGCTCGCGGAGTAAGCGAGGCCGCCGACCTGTTAAATGCTCGTAGCGTTTAACAGGTTTTCGAGTCTGCGGCGACGGCATCTTTGGCAACGGTCGAATAACGTTTCGCCAGCAGGCGTATTTGCGGGCGTGCAGCGCTATACTTGAGACGAGCGTTGGCAGGGGATTGTCGCCAGCGCACATAAGAAGGAGGTTTTGCCATGAAGAACATTCTCGTCGCCTATGACGGCTCTGAGACCTCGAAGCGCGCAATCGACACCGCTGCCGACCTCATCGCGTCCGACGCCCGCATTCATCTCGACATCGTGAACGTGGTCTCCATTCCCATGCTTTCCGATGATCAGGCTTCGAGCTTCGCCGCGATTTTGGACCTTATGAAATCCGACGCCGAAGAGGTGCTCGCCGACGCTTTGAATCAGTTCGAAGGCAGGCATCAGCAAAACGGCGTGGACACGCTGCTTGTTTTGGGAACCGACGTCGCATCGGAAATCGCCGCTTATCGAAAAGAATACGACATGGTGGTTATCGGGTCGCGCGGGCTTTCTGGCATGAAGCAGTATCTGGGTAGTGTGAGCCATAAGCTGCTTGGCGCAACCAAGGTGCCTGTGCTCGTTGTGAAATAACGCCGCAAATCAGGCAAAACATATCATGCGCAGGAAGGCTTCGCTTATGGCGAGGCCTTCCTCTTTTTCTGTCCCGCTGCGTTTACAATGTGCCCGCAGGCAAAGAATGGAAGGAAGCACCATGAAGAAGCTCTTCAGCGAATTCAAGGAGTTCATCAACCGCGGCAACGTGATGGATTTGGCCGTTGCGGTCATCATCGGCGGCGCATTCACGTCCATCGTTACCGCGCTCACCACGAACATCATCAACCCGCTCATCTCGGTTATCGCAGGCGGCGGCGCCAAAGACACCATTTCGGGCCTCGTTGTTCCCGGCACCGACATCGACTTCGGTGCGTTCATCGCGCCTGCATCAATTTCCTCATCGTTGCTTTCGTTGTGTTCCTGCTCGTGAAAGCGGTGAACAAGGCTCAGGATCTGGGCAACAAGCTTACGGGCAAGGAAGAAGAAGCTCCTAAGGCTGCGCCCGTGTGCCCGTATTGCTTGGAGGAAGTCAAGGAAGGCGCCACGCGCTGCCCGCATTGCGCCGGCGTTTTCGACGCGCCCGCCAAGGCCGAGTAGACCGAAAGCCGCGACCAATTGCTGCAACGGGGGGCTGCGACCGCTTACCGACGCGGTTTGCAAAAACCTTGTGAAGCTGCGCATATGCGCAAAATAGTCGGTCTCGAAAACGTGCGCGTTATGGTAAACTAACCGAGCTTGTGCGCCGAAAGGTGCCAGGTCCCGTTCGGAAAACCGAGCGGGTTTGTATCTGTAGGCCCCGAGACATGTTGAGTTCAACCACCATGACGAAGGGTCCCTGTGCACTTGAAAGGGGTCCGTTTTGACCGAAATCAAGAACACGAATGTCATCGATTTCGAGGACATCTCCGACGACGAGATGAACGCGATGATCGATGGCACCCTGACCGAGTTCGACGAAGGCGATCTGGTCAAGGGCACTGTCGTGAAAATCGAGCATGACGAGTGCTTGCTCGACATCGGCTTCAAGAGCGAGGGCGTTATCCCCTGCTCGCGAGCTGTCTATCCGCAAGGATGCCGATCCCTCCGAGATCGTTGCCCTGGGCGACGAAATCGAGGCTCTGGTTCTCCAGAAGGAGGACAAGGACGGTCGTCTGGTCCTGTCCAAGAAGCGTGCCGAGTACGAGCGTGCCTGGAACCGCATCGAGGAGAAGTTCAACAACGGCGAGAACATCGAGGGCGAGGTCATCGAGGTTGTCAAGGGCGGTCTGATTCTCGACATCGGCCTGCGTGGCTTCCTGCCTGCTTCCCTCGTTGACCTCCGTCGCGTCAAAGACCTCACTTCCTACATGGGCACCGACATCGAGGCTCGCGTTATCGAGATGGACCGCAACCGCAATAACGTTGTCCTCTCCCGTCGCGTGCTCCTCGAAGAGGGCCGCAAGAACGAGCGCGCCGAAATCCTCTCAAGCTCAAGGGTATGCGCCTCAAGGGCGTCGTCTCCAGCATCGTTGACTTCGGTGCCTTCGTCGACCTCGGTGGTATCGACGGCCTCATCCACATCTCCGAGCTCTCCTGGAGCCACGTCAACCATCCTTCCGAGGTTGTCAAGGTCGGCCAGGAGGTCGAGGTCGAGGTTCTCGACGTCGATCTCAACCGCGAGCGCATCTCGCTGGGTCTCAAGCAGACCACCGAGGATCCGTGGCTGAAGCTCATCGAGAGGCTACCCGTGGGCACCATCGTTGATGGCAAGGTCACCAAGGTTGTTCCGTTCGGCGCCTTCGTCGAGCTCGGCAACAACGTCGAGGGCCTGGTTCACATCTCCCGAGATGGCTGCCAAGCACATCGACACCCCGGCGCAGGTCGTCAAAGGTCGGCCAGGACGTCAAGGTCAAGGTTATGGACGTATCACCCCGACCGTCGTCGCATCCAGCCTGTCCATGAAGGCTGCTGCTCACGACCTGGGCTTTGAGGTTGAGGTCGACGAGACCATCCAGGCTCGAGCCGCGTCAGCAAGAAGAAGGCTGCTGCTCCCAAGGCTGAGAAGCCCGCGACCGAAGAGGCCGCTGGTAAATCTCGCGCCGAGCACGTTCTTGATCGAAGGCTTGGGATGGTTGAACCCAAGCCCGGTTGAAACTTCGCATGGTTTTATAGAAAGCCGCTCCACGTTTGTGGGGCGGCTTTTTCTGTCTAGAAGGGGATGCTCTCGGGATTGGATGGCGCGCACGGGCATAGGGGATACTCTGGGCAAGCATATTGGATGGCGCGCTTTCGGAATGGGCCTTTGGAGCTAAGGGGCCCAGTCGGACGTCGACCAGTCAAGGTTTTGTATAAAAAGGGGCTCGAATGTGGCATGTTTGGCTCTTTTCTGGCGCTGTGCCGTAGTGGGCTTGGATGTGGTCGTGCTACCGGCTTTTTGACCTGGGAAAACAGAAGGCGTGAGCGTAAAGTGTGATTTGATGCTGCGGAACTATGCCACATTCGAGGGTGCTTTTTGCGCATGCGTATACGAGTCATGGTAGAATCCAGGGGTTATTGGCAAAGATGGTTGCGTCGGGCACGATGCGGGCGTGGGCGAAGAGCGTGCACGCTTGAGGGAATGCGGGTGAGAGTCCTGCGCTCTACCAGGAACCGTATACGCCGATGGACGGGTTAGCCGTTGCGTAAGAGAGCGTGCATGCGATAGTGATGATGCACATGTTTTATGTTGCAATGGCTTGCAAAGTAAAACCGCGGGCACGTGGGCCGTTCAGGTGAGGCGAAGTCGGAATACTCATCCATCGCACTGAGCCCTGGAAGCGAGGTACCGATGAGATTCGGTCCACTCTTTGCGCGCGGAGAAACGCTCGCAACCCGTCGCAATGCGACAGATGGCACGCCCCCGAGCGGCGTCGCCAAAAATAACCCCCATCAATATACAAAGGCTCTTTGGCAGCGCATGGTTGCCGTGCTTGTCGCGGTGTCTATGGCGACGTCGCTTACTCGAGCGCGGCCTTCGCGAATGAAAATGCCGAGGGTACCGCTGCTGATCAGCCGGCGCTTGCTGCTTCCTCCGATGCTGTTTCGGGCGATGCGGACGCAGGCGATTCCCGAGTTGGAACGGACCACGCGTCCGATGAGCAAGGCGCCGATGCTGCGGGCGATGCCGGTGCTGCGGACGACACTTCGACCGTTTCGGGCGCCCTTGTCGATGAGGTGCCTTCTGGCGATTCTTCGAATGCTGAAGAAGTGAACTCCGAAGCGCCTGTCTCTGTAGCTGCGGTTTCCTCGGACCAGGGCGATGCAAACGTTGTTGCTGCCGCTTCTGCCACGACGCTTTCCAGCGAGGCCAAGGTTTTCATTCAGGACGCCAAGGATAAAGGGCGATTCGGATTCCACGAAGTCCGGCGCGCTCATCGCGGACGATACGCTCTGGGCAAATATGTACGACGAGGTGGAGACCGAGGACTATTGGGGTGACACCATCACCGAAACTCAGTCCGTCGCCAGCTCCAGCACCTGGACCTACACTTGGCTCGCCGGTACGGTTAGGGGCGGCAGCAACATCGCCGATTACACTGAGGACGTCGGCCACGAACAGTCGCTCACCGTTACCGACGCCATGGTGGGCAAGTACTTCATCTGCAAGGTGACTGCGGATGGCAAGGATTACTACGGCCCCTCGGTTTCGTACGGCTCGGGCATTGACGCCAGCTGCATCCCCGGCCCCGTGCTGGGTGCTGGGCAGGCTCAGCTCGATTCCGTTAAGCTGAGCAATTCCTCGCCTGCGGTTGGTGATGAGGTTACGGCGACGGCATACGTTGCGTACAGCACGCCCGCTGCGAGCGACACCAAGGTGACCTACACCTGGTACGAGTCGACGAAAAAAGACTCTGGTTGGACCAAGATCGAAGGCGCAACGTCGGCGACCTTTACGGTGCCCGAGGACCTCGCCGGCAAGTATCTCAAGGTGGTTGCCAACGCGGGCTTCAATGACGTCGAGGCGACGACCTCCGAGGCCGTGCTCAAGGCCGGCGCGGGCAAGCTCGCAGGCGTCGAGCTCTCCGCTTCCTCCACGGAGATCGGCGCAATCCTCGCGGCTAAGGCGTACACGTACGCCGGTTCGAGCTATAACCCCACCTACGTCGACAACTCCAAGGTCACCTACACCTGGAAGAAGTACAAAGGGCACCTCGGCGCCCAGCAGCTCCACAAAGTGGGGAGACCATCGAGGGGGAGTCCGGCCCTTCGCTCACGGTGACCGACGGCCTTGAGGGGCTCCTACGTATCGGTGTCCGCCAATGCGGGCGCGAACGATGTCTCGTTCGGCAACTGGTCGACCGGCTACGGCGTGGGCCCCTTCAAGCAAGCCGGCGCTGTGGACATCTACTCCGCCATCCTGGCCCCGAGGGCTCTACCTCCGGCACCTTTGTCTATACCGTTGACGACACCGTCAAGCCCTTGCTAAAGAGAAGGGCGCCTCTGATTACATCGATGCGTCCAAGCTGAGCTATCAGTGGCAGGTTGCAGATGCCAAGGGTGGCACCTACACCGATATCGAAGGCGCGACGTCGAACACTCTTAAGCTCGCGGCTTACGAGGGCAAGTCGGTCCGTTGCCATGTAACCGCAAAGATCGGCAGCAGCGACTACACCACTAAGGGCACGAGCCGCATTGGTGCTGCTGGTTCGGTCAATATCACGAGCGTTAAGCTCGACAAGACGGGCGAGGTCAATGCGGGCGAAACTATCACGGCGACCGCTAATGCGGCTTCGGGTGATGTGACCGCCAACGAGCACGTTGCGTGGTCGTGGTACTGCGGCGCTACGAAGTCGACGTGCACGACGAAGATCGATGGCGCGACCACCAATACCTTTACACCCTGATGCGTCCTACGCTGGTAAGTATGTCAGGGCATGTGCTAACGGCGGTTTTGGCGACGAGGAGTCGAGTGCTGTTCTCGTTGTCGAGGCCGGCTCTGTTGAGCTTTACGGTGTGACGGTTGAGGGTGCGTTGGCATCTGGTCAGATTGCCGCAGGCAACGTTCTGACGGCTAAGGCGACCAAGGACAACTCCTACACCGGCGTTTCTGCCTCCGATAGCGTCCATTACCAGTGGCAGTATTCCAAGGACAAAGAGTTCTGACGATAGCCACTTTGTCAACATTACCGATGCGACCGACTCCGCAACGTACACGCCCACGGCCGATATGGTGGGCAACTACATTCGTGTTATCGCCAAGAGCAAGAACTCGGTGAAGAGCACCGAGAAGAAGAGCGCCTACTACGGTACGCAGTCTGTCGACCCTGTAGGCCCTGTGACGCATGCCGGCCAGTACGAGCTCAAATCCGTTGCTCCCAACGAGGCGTCTTCGACGACCCTCTCCGTTGGCACAGTGCTCACCCCGCGCGTGAAGATTCCCGGCTCCTCGAGCTCGTCTGATTCCGATCTCCCGAGGACGCTAAGCTCACGCTCGCTTGGTATGCCAAGGGTGAGGGCGATTCGGACTGGACGAAACTCACCGAAGGCATTGACGCCAAGACCGGCGCGCTGACGCTCAACAATTCTCTCGTCGGCAAGCGCATCAAGCTCACCGCAAGCGCTCTCGACGAACCGGTTGAATGGGTTTCCTCCGACAGCGTTACCGCGGCGGGGAGTACAACCTGCTGCGCGTGACTACCATCCCGCAGATCAATAGCGATTCGACCCATCTCGTCTCGGGCGACGGCGTGAAGGCGACGGTGCAGGCCAAGCGCGCTGACGGACGACCACCACCGGCATCGACGTCACCGACCAGGCGACTGTTGCCGTTGCCTGGTATACGGCCGACGATGCGAAGGCTCCCGCGAGCGATTGGACGCTGCTGCCCGATATGTCGGGCGCCACGGCAACGGTTTCGGCTTCTGCCGCGGGTAAGTATCTGAAGGCTGTTGCCACGAGCGGCAGCTCGACGGTCGAGCTCGTCTCTTCCAACAAAGGTCATCAAGGCGGGCTCGCTCAAGGCGGCCGTCCAGAAGCTCAACGACAAGAATGTTCAGCTCATCGCGGACTACAGCTCCAAGGGTTCCAACGTCAACGACCTGCTGAAGGCCCAGCTCGAGAAGCTCGGCTTCGATGGCATCGACGTCAAGGTTTCCGAGGGCGGCGTACTGTTCCGCCCGAGAACGCGCGCCACCGTCGGTATCTCCGACGCCCAGGACGACACCAACGGCGCCGTTACGTTCTTCTACATGAATCCCGACGAGTACACGGGATACAACCTCGACCAGCTTCGCAGTGCCGATGTGGCCTTTGAGCTTTCGCGCGGGTGAGGGAGACTGAGTACTATCAGCCCGATAAGGCCGTCAAAGTCGCTTGGGACGAGGATAAGCTTCAGGATCTGCTCGATGAGGCCGCTGAGCAGCTCGTTATCGGTTATGCCTCGGGTGATACTGCCGAGAGCGTTACCCAGAACCTCACGCTGCCGTACAAGGCAGGTTCCAACAAGAAGTTCTCCGTCGAGTGGACAAGTTCCGATGCCGATGCTCTGTTTGTGTCGGGCTATGGCTGGGGCAACTACACGGGCAAAGTCGCGCGCGCATCGAGCGACCGTGAAGTTACGCTGACCGCCAAGGTTACCGTTCCGTCGAATGTGCTCCGACGGTGTCAAGGTGACCGGCGAGGCTACGCACGTCGTGACCGTTAAGGGCGATCCCGAGAAGGTCGCCGCCGATAAGAAGGCGCTGCAGGCGAAGGTCGATGCGGCCTTTACCTACGACAATATCAAGTACTCCGACACCAAAACGGTTGCCAACAAGGACGGCCTAACCGCCGACCTGCAAATGCCGCAGCCCAAGGGCCTTGGCGTCGACGGCAAATACTATAAGGTCGAGTACTCCGCGAGCACCGATGACGTGACCTTCAACGGTTACAAGGGCACGGTCTTCCGTCCCTAAGGCCCGGTAAGGGCGCCGTCTCCACGAAGCTCACCTGCACGGTTACGGATAAGAACAACGCTGAGGTCACTGCCACAAAGACGCTTGACTTCACGGTTGCGCCGCAGGGATCAGGCCGATCTCGACAATGAGCTTAATCTCATGGAGGCCGCCAAGGCGGGCTACGCCGAGGCCATCCTCGACGGTCAGGACGCCGCTGGCGTGACCGCAAACATGCACGCCTTCCAGAAGGCGTATCTCGACGCCGACGGTAAGCTCGCGTGGAGCTACGACAAGGCGACTACCGACGCCGCGGGCTCGGGCATCGTCCCGGTTGAGCTCGAAGGCTACGACGACATGAGCGGCCAGCAGTGGCGCCTCTTCAAGTCGAGCGACACCGGTGTCGTCTCTGCGGAGAACCTTCTCGTCAAGCAGCCTGAGTACAACACCAAGGTCACCATTACTTCTCGCCTTTCCAGCGAGAAGTACGCGCGTTACGCCGAACGCTATCCGGATAATGCCACGTACGCAAAGCTCGCCAACCAGGACGTCTCTGCGACGGTGACCGTGCTTGGAACGAGCGGTCAGGTCGCTCCTGAGGTTACAGCAACATGCTCGGTTATCGGCATCGATGCCGATGGCAACCAGCAGACCTGGACCGCCGCCGAGCCGTATACGCTCAAAACGGGGTCTACCGCCGCCGACCTCTCTGAGGCGCTCTTCAAGAAGCACGGCCTCACCGCCGCTTACGGCATGGGAACCTGGGGTTGGTACCTCAATTCCGTCACCTCGCCTGTCGACGCGGGCCGAACGCTTGGCTATGATTCGCAGACCCGAGCGTACTGGCAGCTCTTTATCAACGGCACGGCCGCATCGGTTGGCGCAGGTGACTACACGCTCGAGGCCGGCGACTCGGTCGTCTGGTGCTACTCCAAGTACGGCGACCCGGCGCCCACCGACCAGCTCTCCGTGAGCTGCGAGGTCGTTGGCCAGGCTAAGGACGGCGGCCAGCAGACCTGGGCTCAGCCCACGACCATCCAAGCGAAGGAGGGCTCGACCGCGGCGGAGCTCTCTGAGCGGGTGTTCAAGCAGGCTGGCATTGGCGCCGACACCGGGACGGGCTCCTACGGCTGGTTCCTCAACTCGCTCACCTCTCCGTTTGATGAGGACGTAAAGCTTTCGACCGAACACGTTGACGCTTCCACTTGGAAATTCTGGCAGTTCTTTGTCAACGGCAAGAAGGCCAATGTCGGCGCAGGCAACTACACGCTCAAGGCCGGTGACAAGGTTTCCTGGGTCTACGGCTCTGACGGTACTATGCCTGGGCAGGCAAAGGCTTCCCTGCAGATTATCGGTGTTGACAGCGGCGGTAATGTTCAGACGTGGGCGCCTGCAGCTGACTACACCATGGTTGATACCGCGACCGTGGCTGATGCGACTGAACTTGCCTTCAAGCAGAGTGGCATCTCTGCGAATTATGGTACCCGGGCACATGGGGCTGGTTCCTCAACTCAATTACATCGCCGTTTGATGGGCGAACGCTCGCATGGGACTCTACGACTAGGGGCTTACTGGAGGCTCTTTATCGATGGCAAGCCTTCCGATTTGGGCGCGGGTAGCGTCAAGCTGAAGGACGCGAAGTCTATCGCCTGGGTCTATACGGCTGGCGACAAGCTGCCTGACCCCGATGCCCTCACGACCGACCCCAACGCGCCTAAGTCTAACTTCGACTCTGCCTGGCCTGCGTTTGCCGGCGGCAAAGCCAATGGCTCGGTTGCCGAAGTGCCGACTCGTCTGGTGCAGCTGAATCTGCGTGGGATGAGCCCGCGGATATCAAGGGCGGTGCAAAAAGGCGTTTCGGACTTGCTCATTATCGACGGTAATATTTGCGCGGTTAAGGGCGACCGCATTGTGCTCATAGATTCTGAAACCGGAAAGAAGGAGCTTGCGAGCTGCTCTATTGGTGCGAACATTGGCTACTTCTGCCGTCCTGCCTATAAAGACGGCTATCTGGTTGTTCCTTTTGAGGACGGCTCGCTCGGCATTTTTGTTCTGGACAAGAAGGATGGGCAGTACTCGATAGCCTGTCGATACAAGACCCCTTCGCTCGGGATCAAAGATACCCAAGCTCTCACGTCCGTGACCATCTCCGGCGGCAAGGCCTACGCAGGCTTCACTGTTGTCGACGGTTCAGAAGGTGCGCTCGTGTGCGTTGACCTGGCTTCCGGCAAAGTGGACTGGACAACAGACAAAAGAAGTCCGAGACCAACGAGAACGAGGGCTACTACTGGGCGGGCGCTGCGGTCTCCGGTGACGACATCATCATCGGTAACGAGTCCGGTAAGGTTGCCCTCATTGATGGCTCCAACGGCAAAGAGCTCTCGAGCGTAAGCGTAGGCACGCCCGTTCGCTCCGGCATCATTGCCGTCGAGGTTGGCGAGAACGGCGACGGCACGTATCTCGCGGTCTCCCGCGATAACGGAACGCTCTACAAGATTCGTCGCAGCGGGGACAAGCTGACCCTCGAGGACAAGCCCGTTGCCTTCGCGGCCATCTCCACCTCTACGCCGGCAGTGAGCAACGGCCTGGCGTATGTCTGTGGCATGGACATTGAGGGTTACGGAACGCTCTCTGTCATCGATCGAGCACTATGAGCGTTAAAAGAGCATCCGCGCAGACAAGGGCGAGTCCAAGAGTACCCCGCTCGTCTCGGTTCAAGGTAACGACACGTACGTGTACTTCACCTGCAACGCTCTGCCCGGTGGCATTTACGCTTATAAACTGGGCGACGATGCGGCGCAAATGATATTCACGCCCGACGCAAAGTATCGTGAATACTGCACCGCTTCTATCATCTGTGATGAGAAGGGCAACCTGTACTACGCTAATGACTCGGGACGCCTCTTTAAGCTAGCGGGTGCCGAGTCCTGGAGAGTTGCGTTCGATGCACAGGGCGGTTCGTACGTCGCACCGCGTTATGTTGCCAAGAACAAGATGGTTTCCGAGCCGGCCGCCCCTACCCGCGACGGATATACGTTCCTCGGCTGGTACACTGCTGAAGGCGAGAAGTGGGACTTCGCCAAGGACGTCGTGACGGCGGATATGACGCTGTATGCCAAGTGGACCAAGAATGAAGCGTCTTCGCCTGACACTGATAATGCTGGCGGCAAGAAGGACAACGCGGCATGCAGTCGGCGTCGCAGGGCGGCTATGTGCTACCTTCTTCGCTGCCTTTGTCGCAAAGCGCGCTTCCCAAAGGCGATGATGAAAAAGGCCGACGACCAGAAGAGCGCGAAGGCAAGCGATGCGAAGTCTTCTTCTAAGGCTGAAAATGATACTGCCACCAAATCGGCGGCTGCTGTAGACGACGGCGCATCTTCAACTGAGAGCGCTCCCATCTGGCCTTACATTGTTTTGGCGGTCGGCGTTGCTGGTCTTGCTGCCGCCACTGTGTGGTTCGTCGTCGCCCGTCGCAAACGTGATGGGGATGAATAACGAAGCATGTCTGACGAAATGAAACCCACTTCGGAAGACGCGAAAATCACGGCGGGGAATGCTCTCGCCGTGATTCGGCGGAAGCGGCGGCCCTTACCGTGGGGTCGCCGTCTTCGTCCCTCATCTCAAACGGCGCCTTCGGGCATGGCGCCGAAGCGCACATCGCTCTCTTTGGCGACGCGTGCGGGCATCGCAGCTCTCGCGGTGGTGTCGGTGCTGTTCATCGGCGCTTCGGCATTCGCTTTGACGAATGGCTTTGGCCTTCCGGCCGACTTTCCTGTCGTTAAGGCCGCGGAAAGCGTCGGAATCGTGCGCTCGGCCGATGTTGAGGCCGCATCTGCCGAGGGCTCCGACCAGGCGAAAGCCGGCAAGGATGAAGCGTCGAACGAAACCAATGCCGCCGATAAGGAATCCGAAGACAAGAAAGACGCGTCGAGTGACACTTCTGGAAGCGATGAGTCGAAATCGAAGGGCGATGGGTCATCGTCTGACAACGCGGCCTCCAGTGGATCTTCCGATTCAGGCTCCTCTTCATCCTCGGGCGGCAGCCCATCTTCGAACGCTGGTTCAGGCTCGAGCTCCTCTTCCTCGGGTGCCTCTTCGAGCTCGTCGGGCTCTTCAAGCTCGAGTTCTTCGGCGGGTGGCTCTTCGCAACCGGGCACTTCCGCACCTGCCGGCACGGTAACCGTGTACGTTTCCGTATCGAGCTCGGCGGTGGGCAACCCGTTTCGGGCGGCGGAACCTTCACGTTCAACCAAGGCGCTACGGTCTACGATGCCCTGTGCGCGTGTGGCCTTTCGATGAACGCATCGAACACGGGTTACGGCATATACGTAAGTGCCATTGGCGGCCTTTGCCGAAAAGAGCACGGCGGACACAGCGGCTGGATGTACTCAGTGAACGGCGCCGTTCCCATGACGGCGTGCAGCAACTATGTGCTCTTAAACGGCGATTCCGTTTCCTGGTATTACGTGACGGGCTAGTATGACCAACGTTTTCCATATATATCACCCTGCAGTGGCGTTCGTCTTTTTGGCGAGCGCCCTTGCGCTGTCTATGGCGTGTCTGCATCCCGTGTTTACGGCCTTGTCGCTCGCGGGTGCCCTTGCGTGTTCGTGTGTGCCGCGGCGGTCGCGCCACGCTGCTGTCTCTTCGGTGGATTGTTCCGTTGTGCCTGGTCGTTGCCGCAGCGAACCCGTTTTTCGTTGCATCGGGCTCAACCGAGTTGTTCCGCATAGGGCAGCGCGCCATCTATGCCGAAGCGCTTTTGTACGGTCTGTGCTCGGGCGGCATGTTCGCGTCGGTGTTTCTGTGGTTCGCGTCTTATTCCTCCTGCATGGATTCCGAAAACTCGCTCGCGCTGTTCGGAAACGTCGCGCCCGTCGTTACGCTCATGGTCTCGCAGGTTTTGCGTTTGGTGCCGCAATTCGTTTCGCGCGGCCGTGCCATCGCCGACGTGCAAGACAGCATGAGCGCCGCGGCGCCCCGCACGAAGAAAGATGCCGCGCAGGGACGCATGCGCATCGTAAGCGTGCTCATGGGGTGGGGCATGGAAGACGCCCTGGAGCGAAGCTGCGCCATGCGCGCACGCGGCTACGATTGCGGTGCGCGGCGCACGACATATGCTCGTTTTCGCCTGGGCGCATCTGACGCCGTGGTGCTTGCTGCGGTGGTCGCCCTCGCGCTTGCAAGCGCGGTGTGCGCGTGGCTGGCGTTTTCTGGCTTCGCGTTTTATCCGTGGTCGCGGGCGTCGCGCCGTTTTGGCTGTATCTTCCCTATGCGCTGCTCATGCTGGTGCCTCCGGCGTTGTGGCTGCGCGATTGGTTTGCAATGGAGGTCGTGCGAATGACGAACGAACACAATACCGCGCCCGCCGTGGAAACGCGTGGGCTTGCGTTCGCATACCCTGCGGGAAGCGGCGAGCCCGCGTTTGAACTTTCGTGGCCCGACCTGTGCATTGATCAAGGCGCTTTTTGCGTCGTGGTGGGCTCGACGGGTTCGGGCAAAACCACGCTCTTGCGCTCGTTGAAGCCCGAGCTTGTGCCTGCGGGCGTATATCGCGGCTGGGCACGCGTTTTGGGCCGTGTTACAAGTGGGGAAGGCGTGCGGGGCGAGCAAGCGTTTACGGCGCTTGAATCGGCGCAGTCGATTGGCTTCGTGATGCAAGACCCGCCGCGCAAATCGTATGCGACACGGTATGGCATGAGCTTGCGTTCGGGCTTGAAAACGTCGGCATGCCGCAAAATGAAATGCGCAGGCGTGTGGCCGAAGTCGCGCACTTCTTTGGCATTGAACCATGGGTACGCAAGAAAACTGAAGACCTCTCGGGAGGCCAGAAGCAAATCGTGAACCTGGCCAGCGTGCTGGCGTTGCGTCCGCGCGTGCTGTTGCTCGACGAGCCCACGGCGCAGCTCGATCCGAATGCCGTGAAGCAGTTCTTGTTCCTGCTGGGCCGCGTGAATCGCGAGCTTGGCATTACCGTGGTCGTCGCGACGCATTCCCCTGAAGATGTTGAGGCGTATGCGACACAGCGCATCGATCGGATACGTCGGGCGCTCCTGCGCCGCGCGAATCGGCGGAAAGCGGCCCTTGCGCCCCGTTGGGAAGCGCGTGCGGCGGCATGTGCGCATGCCGATGCGGCGATTCGCGTTCGCGATGCGCATTTTCGCTTCGACCGCCGCGAGCCGTGGGTGCTGCGCGGCATCGATTTGAATATCGCGTGCGGTTGCGTGCATGCGCTCGTGGGCGGCAACGGCTGCGGTAAAACCACGCTTCTGCGTTGCCTGGCGGGCGTATTGAAGCCGCAACGCGGCCATATCGACAACGCTCTAAGGCATTCACAGGCCTTACTTCCTCAAGATCCGAAGGCGCTGTTCGTATGCGATTCGGTGCGCGAGGAGCTTATGGAGTGGTCGACTCGCTGCGGCTATGGGCAGCATGAAGCCGCAGCTATGGCGCGGCGTTTTGGGCTTGAAAGCTTGGAAGCGCGCCACCCGTATGACCTTTCGGGCGGCCAGCAGCAAAAACTCGCGCTCGCGAAGCTTCTGCTCGCGAACCCCGAGGTGCTCTTTCTCGACGAGCCTACCAAGGGGCTCGACCCGGCGTCGTGCGCCGATTTCTCTCGAACGGTGCGCGAGCTTGCCGATGAGGGCAAAACGATCGTTTTCGTGACGCACGATCTTGATTTCGCGCTCGTCACGGCCGATTTCGTGTCGATGCCCTTCGATGGCGAAATCGCGTGCACCGAACCTGTTCAGGCGTTTTTTGCAAAAACAACATCGTCTATCGCCCGAACGTTAAAAGCCGCCTTTTCGGCGAAATTGCGGCAGAAGGCGGGCGTGCATAATGGGGGCGGCACACGGGAATGCCGGCGTTCGCACTCGCATCGCGGCCGAGATCGCTGCCATTTTCGCCACGCCTGTTGTGTTGGTGGCGTGCGCCATCGCGAATTTCGACCAGACCGCCTTGCTCACGCTCGTCGTGGTGCTTGCGAGTATCGGCATCTTTTCGCGAGTTATGAGGCGTCGCGCCCCCGTCTGCGCGACATCATGCCCACGGTGGTGTTAGCCGCCCTTGCCGCAACGGGTCGCATTCTGTTCGCGCCTATTCCCGATTTCAAACCGGTGAGTGCCATTGCGATTATCGCCGGCGTCGCATTCGGGCGTAAAAGCGGGTTCATGGTGGGCGCTTTAGCGGCGCTCGCTTCGAATTTCTTCTTCGGCCAAGGCCCGTGGACACCGTGGCAAATGTATGCCTGGGGCTTGGTTGGCTATGGGGCCAGGTTGCTCGCGATGGCGCCTGCAAAGCGACGGGCGGTGGAGTCGAAGAACTCTTGTCGGGCTCGTAGTGGGGAAGCGACTGGCATCGCGAGCGATTCAGCGTACCCCCGTTGCGCCTGATGAAGAAACCGAAAGCGCCGCCTTATCGTCGCGTCAGGCGCGTACCGATAAGGAAAACCGCGCGCCTTGGCCACTCGCCGCCTGCTCGATGCGCATCCCACCATCGTGTACGCATACGGTTTTCTGGCTTGCCTCGGGTACGGCTTCATTCTGAATGCATGGAGCATCTTGAGCTTCTTCCACGCTCAGGCGTCAGGATGGGCGGGCATCTTGGCAGTGTATGCGACGGCCCTGCCTTTCGATATCGTGCATGGCGTAGCGACGGTTGTGTTTTGCTCGCTCTGTATGGCCCGTGGCGTCGCAAGCTCGAGCGCGTGCGCAGGAAGTTGGGTTTGGCGGAGGGGCAGGCAATGCGGCGAATTCTCGCCACCGAAGCTCATGGCCGCCTTGCCTTGGCGTGCAAGGGGGGCGCGTCCGCTTTGCGCCGTTTTCGAACGGGACTCTGAATATTCTTCTGTAATATGCATTTTCTTGAATATGCTGTTATGACGTGCCTTCTTTTTCACATTCGTGCTTTAGTGTGCTAAACTGCCCAAATTATTGCCTCGTATGGAAAGAAGGAATTACCCATGTCTTCTGAACAAGAAGCCATGAGCTTTGAGACCGAGGGCCTGTACGTTTCGGAATCGGAACGTCAGGGTTGGTGGTCAATCGCTCGCATTTGGATTGGCAACGCCTTCAATGTCTCTTCGCTTATTACTGGTGCCGCGCTCGGCGCGGGCCTCACGTTGTTCGATAGTTTCTTGGCTGCGTTTATCGGCTTTGGCATTATCGTCGCCTATATGAGCCTCGTGGCTATGGAATCGGCCGATGTGGGACTTCCCACGGCGCCCCTTTCCACGGCGGCACTCGGCAAGAAAGGCGGACGCTACATCGTTGGCTTCATCATGGGCGTGTCGCTCGTGGGCTGGTTCGGCGTGCAGGCTGCCGTGTGCGGCGCGTCGTTTTCGATCGCTTTCGCCGACCTTACGGGCTTCGAGATTCCTGTATGGATTTCCGCTGTCGTGCTTGGCGCGCTCATGCTCGCATCGGCGATTTACGGCTTCGATGGCGTGAAGTGGGTGAACACGGTTTCTGCTGTGCTGCTGTTTGTCATTTGCGTGTACGGCTTGGGCATTTCTATCGCGGGTACTGGCACCGATTCCATTTTCAACTATGTGCCCGTCGAGGGCATGGGTTTGGCTGCTGGCATTAGCATCTCCGTTGGCCTGTTTGCCGTAGGCGGTGCTAGCGTGGGCGACTTCACCCGTTACGCGAAAGACCGCAAAGCCGCCGTGGTTTCGAGCGTCGTTGGTGTGTGGCCGGTGAACATCCTTGTGCTCATGATGGGCGCTGTGCTCGCTATCGCCGTTCCTGAATCGGGCGGCGACATCACTATCGTGCTTTCGAGCATGGGCTTGGCACTTATTTCCGTGGTCGCCATTGTGGCTTCCACGTGGGCTGTAAACGTTGGTAACGCCTATTCCGCCGGCTTGGCATTTACGGCCATGGCGGGCAAGGGCGAGGAATCGTACAAGCTCACCACGATGATCGCCGGTATTGTTGGTCTCGTCGCCGCTGCTGTGGGCATCATGGATTACTTCACCACGTTTCTTACGTTCCTTTCGGCCATGGTCCCCGCGCTCGCTGGCACCATGATTGCCGACTACTTCTTCATTCGCAAAGGCCGCCCCCGAGAACTTCAAGCCTCTCGAGGGCATCTCGGCACCGGGCGTCGTGAGCTTCGCGGTGGGCGCCGTGTTTGCCATGGTGACGGGCGGCACGTTCGTGGGCACGCCGCTTGAAATGCTTGATTTCCCGCTGTTTATTGGCCCTGTGAACGGCATTGTCGTTTCCATGATTTTGTACGTGATTATCTACAAAGCCATGAAGTTGCCTGCATTTGACGGTTCTATCGTGCTTTTCACGAAGAAGTCGGCCGAATAGGGTAGTCTGGAACTACTACGCTACAAGCCGCTCGCAAGGGTGCTTTAATCAGGGGTGCCCGGGGCGCCTGAAGGTAAGCGGCATATGTCGCAAAGTGCCCTGCCGCGTGCGGCGGGGCTGAACTAGGAAGGGGGCTCGCGTGAGGAAAATCGGAATCGAAGATATCGACGACATCGCGCTTGGCTCATCGCTTTTGGGTTCGGGCGGCGGCGATCCATATGGGTCGCTTGAGGCCATCGCAGCCGTGAAGAAGTATGGTCGGTCGAGCTGCTTGACATTGATGAAGTGCCTGACACCTGGACCGTCGCGCCTATTTGCGGCGTCGGCGCTCCGAGCGTGTCGCTCGAGAAGGGCACGAACGGAGTCGAGTATCCCAAGGTTCGCGCCATGATGGAGCGCATACTTGGCCGCAAGCTCGATGCGTTTTTGCTTTCCGGAGGCGGGCGGCATGAACTCCATGGTGCCTATTTCCGCGGCCGCTCGAGCGGGCCTGCCGCTCATTAACGCTGACGGCATGGGCCGCGCGTTTCCGGGCATTCAGCAAGACACGTTCACGCTGAACGGCGTGTCCACCAACCCCTTTATCATTGCCGATGAAAAGGGCAACTGCACGGTGCTCACGACCATCAACAACGACTGGACCGAGGAAATCGGCCCGTCAAATCACCACCGCATGCGGCGGCCAGGTGACCACGCTCGCATCGCCAATGAGCGGCGAGAAAATGAAGACGAGCGTCGTCGTTGGCACAGTCGATTACGCGCAGAAGCTCGGTCGCATCATTCGTACGGCGACCGACGCCGACAATCCCGAGCAGTTCTTCCTCTGTGAAAGCGGGCCTTCCGCTTCTTCAAAGGGCAAAATCACCGACGTGCTGCGCGAGACGCGCGACGGCTTCAACTTCGGTCGCGTGACGCTTGAAGGCATCGGCGAAGACAAGGGCAAGAAAGCCGTGGTCGAGTTCCAGAACGAGAACATCTACGCCGAGGTCGACGGCGAAATCGTGGCTACGGTGCCCGATCTTATTTGCCTGGTCGATTCCGAGACGTTCGTGCCCATTACCACCGAGATCCTGAAATACGGCAAGCGCGCCCTCGTCGTGGGTCTGCCGTGCGACGCCGCATGGCGCACGCCTCGCGGCTTAGAACTCGCCGGCCCCGCGTGGTTCGGCTTGAAAGACGTCGAATATCGCCCCGTTGAGGAGCGTTGCGCCGAGTTTTCGAAGGAGGAGAGCCATGCGTAAAATCGGCATTTCCGATATCGAAGACATCGCTTTGGGCGCAGCGCTTTTGGGCGCGGGCGGCGGCGGCGACCCCTACATTGGCAAGTTGCTCGCCATTGGCGCCGTGAAGGAATGCGGCGAGGTGTCGCTCATCGACGTCGACGAGCTTTCTGACGACGACGTCGTTGTTCCCGTTGCAAGCGTGGGTGCTCCGACGATTCTCACCGAAAAGGGCGTGGGTTCTCACGAGTTCACCAAGCTCATTGATATGGTGGGTTCTACTACGGCAAGAAAATCACGGCCATCATGCCAATCGAGGCTGGCGGCGTGAACTCCATGCTGCCCATTGCCGCGGCAGCGCCTGGGCCTTCCCATGGTCGACGTCGACGGCATGGGTCGCGCGTTCCCGAAATTCAAATGGTTACGTTCACCATTGGCGGCGTGTCGGCAAGCCCCATGCTCTTCATCGATGAAAAGGGCAACATGGGTCTTATGGAGACCATCAACAACAAATGGGTCGAGAATATTTGCCGTGCCGGCTGCACCGCATGCGGCGGCAGCGTGGTGTCGACCGAGTACGTCATGACGGCCTCGCAGGTGCGCGAGTTCGGCGTGCACGGCATCGTCACGCGCAGCCAGGAACTGGGCCGTGCGATTCGCGGCATCAAGAACTGCCCCGAGAATATGACGCCTGAAGAATACTTCTTCGACTACACCGGCGGCTTCCGCCTGTTCAAGGGCAAGATTGCCGACGTGCTGCGCGAGACCCGCGGCGGCTTCAACTTCGGCAAGGTCGTGCTCGAGGGCATCGGCGAAGACAAGGGCGGCCATGCGGAAATCGATTTCCAGAATGAGAACCTGTGTGCGACGGTGAACGACGAAATTCTTTTGCCACGACGCCCGACCTCATTTGCCTGGTCGACACCGAAACGTTCACGCCCGTGCCCACCGACGCGTTGAAGTACGGCAAGCGCGTGCTGGTCGTTGGCCTTCCGTGTTACCACTTGTGGCGCACCGAGAAGGGCATTGAGCTGGTGGGACCGCGCTATTTCGGCCTGAATACCGATTACGTCCCTGTCGAAGAGAGATGTAAGGGGTAGCGAATTCCGCCCGCGTATTCGATGCCGAGGGTTCTGCAAAACGCGGCGCGCCTAACGCTCGCTTTGCTCGCTATGCGTTGCGCCTCGTTTTCTCAGTTTTTGAATAAAGAAGAGTGAGAAAAACGAAGTTTTGCTCCACCCTCGCCACCGAATACGCTGCATGTTTATTGTCCGTAGGCCGCCCCTCGCGCCGCGCTTGTTTTTTGAAGCTTCGCATTTCTCAATCTTTTTTTTAGAATTGGAAATGCGAGGAGCGACGCATAGCGAGCAAAAGCGAGCGGTAGAAGCTCCGCGCTTCGCGAACCGGCGCGGCGCGAGGGGCGGCCGGCAGCAACGTTGAATGCAACTTGAAGAAAGTTGAGGAGATATGTACAAACTTGGCATTGACGTCGGCGGCACCAACACCGACGCCGTCCTGATCGACGAAAACCTGAAGGTTGTCGCCGCGGTGAAGAATCCCACCTCGGGCGATATCTACGAAGGCATTATGGGCGCGGTTGACGCCGTGCTCGCCCAGGCGAACATCGATCGCAAGCTCATCAAGCAGGCTATGCTCGGCACCACGCAGTGCACGAACGCCATCGTCGAGCGCAAGGGGTTGGCTCCTTATTGCCATCCTGCGCATCGGCGCACCTGCTTCTGTGGGCATTCCTCCCATGGTCGATTGGTCCGACGATATTGCTGCGGTTGCCGTTGATACTGCCATTATTGGCGGCGGCTTTGAATTCGACGGCAAGCGTTTGGCCGACTTCGATGAGGCTGCGTGCCGCGCCTTCTTCGAGGGCGTGAAGGGCAGGTCGAATCTGTCGCCATTAGCTGCGTGTTCGCCGGCGTGCGCAACGATGACGAGCTCGCCGCCGCCGCGATTGCCCGCGAAGTGCTCGGCGACGATGTGCGCATTTCCATCTCGAGCGAGATTGGCTCCATGGGCTTGGTTGAGCGCGAAAACGCCACCATCTTGAACGCTGCGCTCCACCTGGTTGCTGAGCGTTTCACCGAGGGCTTTGCGAAGAGCTTGGCCGAGCGTGGCATTACCGAGGCCGACGTGTATCTGTCCCAGAACGACGGCACGCTCATGACTATTGATCACGCGCGCCGTTACCCGATTCTGACCATCGCATGCGGCCCCACGAACTCTATTCGCGGTGCAAGCTATCTGAGCCGCATGGATGACGCCATCGTCATTGACGTGGGCGGTACGACCACGGACCTGGGCGTTCTGCAGGCCGGCTTCCCGCGCGAGAGCGGCGTTGCCGTGACCATCGGCGGCGTGCGCACTAACTTCCGCATGCCCGACGTTATCTCCATCGGTTTGGGCGGCGGCTCCATCGTTCGCGAGCACGAAGACGGCACCGTGACCGTTGGCCCCGATTCCGTGGGCTATGAAATCACCAAGAAGGCGCTCGTGTTCGGCGGCGACACCCTTACCGCAACCGACATTGCGGTGCGCCTTGGCATGGCCGAAGTGGGCGATGCGAGCAAGGCCGCTCACATCGACGAGGAGTTTGCCAAGAAGGCTATGGCCGTTATGCGCGAGATGGTCGAAGAGGGCATCGATATGATGAAGGTGTCCAACGATGACATCGACGCCATTCTGGTGGGCGGCGGCTGCATCATTCTGCCGACCGACCTCGCTGGCACCGCGACCTGCGTGAAGCCCGAGTTCTCGGGATGCGCGAACGCGATCGGTTCCGCCATCTCGAAGGTGAGCGGCACCTATGAGGCGCTCGTCGATTATGACGAGACCCCTCGCGACCAGGCGCTCGAGGCCGCTCGCGCTGCCGCGATCGAGGCTGCTGTCGAGGCTGGCGCTGTGCGCGAAACCGTCGAGATTATCGATTCCGAAGACGTTCCGCTGCAGTATTACCCCGGTCACACCAACCGTGTGAAGGTGAAGGCTGCGGGCGATTTGAGCGCAGCTCTCTAAGCCGTAAGCCATTAAAAGCAAAGGCGCCGTCCCTGCGAGAGGGGCGGCGCCTTTTTCGTGCGGCACAAACGTGTGGCACGTGATGTGGTGAAGTGGGGTCGGCTTAAGGAAGCTGCGGAATCTCGAGCATCTTCTGCTTGAGCTCAGCCTCGATGCGGCGCATCTCCACTTCGGCCTCGGCGCGCTTCTGGCGGCCTTCGGCCTGAATTTGCAGCACCTCGTCGAACGTCTTGATAAGCGTTTCGTTAGTCTGCTTCAGCGTTTCGATATCGACGATGCCGCGCTCCGATTCCTTTGCCACCTCGACGGTGGAGGTGTGCAGCATTTCGGAATTCTTCTTCAGCAAATCGTTCGTCATGTTGGTGACGGCGGTTTGTGCGCGCACGGCCTCTTGTGAATTCGCGATGCCGAGCGCCAGAACCATTTGGCTTTTCCACAGCGGAATGGTATTCACGATGGTGGTTTGTATCTTCTCGACCAGCGTAATCTCATTGTTTTGCACGAGACGAATCTGCGGTGCGGTTTGCATAGCGATGGTGCGCGTGAGGTCGAGGTCGGAAAGCTTCTTCTCGAAGCGCGTGCACATGGCGTCGAGGTCTTGTGCGGCTTGCGCGTCTTCAGCGCGACCCGTGGTTTTGCCTTGTCCACGAGTTCCTTCAGCTCGACTTCGCGCACTTCAGCGAGTTTTTTCTTTGCCGGCCAGAATGTACATGGTGAGCTCTTTGAAGTAGGTGAGGTTGAGCTCGTACATCTTGTCGAGCGTGGCGGCGTCTTTCATAAGGGTCATCTGGTGGCCCTGCAGCGCTTTCACGATTTTGTCGACGTTGGCCTCGGCCTTGTCGTAGCGGGCGCGCAGCGATTCGATTTTGTTGGCGCTTTTCTTGAAGAAGCCGAACAGGCCCTTCTCCTCGGTCGCATCGAAGCTGCGCAGCTCGGTCACGGCATCGCTAAGAAGGCCACCGACCTCGCCCAAGTCTTTCGTTCGCACGCTCTCGAGCTGTGTCGCTGAAATCGGCCATTTTCTTTGGGCGCCGGCGCCGTACTGCAGAACCATCGCGGTGTCGCGCACGTTGATCTGCTGCGAGAAGCTTTCGACCATCTTCTTCTCTTCTTCGGTCAGCATGCTGTCGTCGAGCTTCGCAGGTACTTCGGCGGCATCGCTCGCGGGAGCCAGGGCGTCGCCGCTCGTGTTAGCGAGCGTGGGCACCGGCGTGGCATCGAGCGTCGGCGCGAGCGTGAGCTCGACGGTGGGGGTTTCGGTTTTGACGTCGGTCATGGTTGTGCCTTTCTTTGAGACTCGCCCCCAGGGGGGACTATTCGCTCTTTGCTTATCGAATGGGCTTTCTACCAGGCCTTCCTGTGCAAGCACGGTATGCAGCACCGAAATGTCTGAGGAAACGTCGATTGCCATGTCGCGGAACACCGAATCGAGCAGCTTCTCGAATGCGACGTTCAGGCTGTCGAGCGCGCCTTCGTCTCGCGTTTCGACTGCGAGATGGTTTCGCTTTGGTTAGGCTGCGCGTCCAGGTCGCGGTAGGCATCAAGAAGTTTGACCGTGGTTGGCAGGTAGTAATCCATCAAATGGTCCAGGTCGTCGATGACTTCGGGCCGCTCGGCCGCGCGATCGAAAATCGTACGTACCACGTGTTCAATCTGGTCGATCTTCTTGCTGAATTCCGGGTTTGGAATTGCCTTGTTGCTCTCGCGAATTTGCGCGATATAGGCATTTCCACGTGCGAGCAAGGCTTGCGTTTCGGCGTCAAGCTGCGAATGCTCGCTTTGCGTGAGCGCTCGCTGCTGTTTCTTTTCGAGCGCCTTGCCGCGTGCCTGGCGGTATTGCCGATAGGCGTCGTTGGTAAGCGCCAGGAAGTTTTCACCGTCGCCGAGTGCCGCTTGCTTGAAAAGCCCGTGCGAGCATCGCCTTCACGTTTTGGCGCACGCTTTCGGTTGTATCGGCGGTGCTGGCCGCGATTTCGTCGAGGTAGCAGAAATCGCGCAGGCCAATGGCGTCGCGGTAGCGCTCGAAGCGGTTTACGAGGTTCAGGCGTTTAATGCCCATCGCGAACAGAGCGCCGCCTGCGACCGTCGCCGCAGCAAGAATGCTTCCACAAGAATTGAGCCTGCGCCAATCGTGAAAATTGTGCCAGCGAGGCCCGGTACGCCCAAAACGACGCCCCAACCGACGAGCGCGATGCCAACGCTGCGTTGTCCGCTGGGGTTCGCGTAAATCGTTGCCATCTGTTCTTCGCGACGCTTCTTGGCCTGTGCGAGGGCATATTGTTCCTGGCCTCGTCGAATGCCATCCGATGCAGAGCTTAGGCCGCGCGCGATGCCCTCGGCGGCGATGCCGATGCTTTTTTCGATGGTTGACTGAAGATTGCTGAAATCTTGCGAGTCCACGGCGTTTTGCACCGCATTGAAAATCTGGTCGCCGATGTTTTTGGAAGAAGCCATAGCTGCCTCTCTGGAAGCGAATAATGCGTACGTGTTCGTACTTGTTTCTTATGCCGATTCTATCGCAAGAAGGCAACGGTGACATAACCAACTTGGCGGTGCGTGACGATGCCGTAACCAAACCGGGCAGCGCGTTGCGCGGCATCGCACTCGAACCATGCAGGTTCCGATGCATTTTGCTTTCACGATTGCGCGTTCGGGTTGCGTTGTCCGGTCGTTGTTTTCGCCCCGATTCCCGATTGCATCATGCGATGCGGTACATTTCTGCGACGCGCTCTTCGCCTGGACAACTTGGCTTTTGAGCGAAGAACGGTTGCTTGCGATTTTTATCGCGCTGTGCATGGTTATTATAGGAGCATTGTTGTGCATGCTTAAAAGACTGGGAAGGGCCCAAGGTATATGACCGCATCGAATTCGCTTGCGACGCCTCCAAAAAGAAACTCCCGCTGCTGCTTAAGATATATGCGGTTGCGCTTATCGCGCTCTCGGTAATCTCGATTCCGATTGCGGCGATTTTGGGCTTCTACCTGCCGTCGCTTACTAGTGATGCCGGAACGCCGGTCGACACGACGACTCTCGTTATCGCCATAGTTCAAATCGCTCTTACGGGCGTTGGCGCGGTTATGTCCATTGTTTTTGGGCGTGCGCATGCTTCGCGACCGCCGTCGCGGTGCGCGTATTGCGGCCGAAATTCTCGTAGCGATCAACGTCGCCGTTATGGTGTGCGAGGTCATGCTTTCGGGCTTGCATGGCCCGGGCCTCTATGAAGTGCTGCATTTGGTGTTCCTCGTCGCCCTGTTGTCGTATATCGACCCCTCTCTTTCGGAAGAGCGCCGCCTTCAGCGCAAGCTGGCCGACCTTGAGACGCGCGAGCGTGCCGAAGACGGAACCCTCGGTCGCGACGAGACGGGCAAAGGCTATATCGAGCTGAACTTCTTCAACTTGTTCTGGATTTTCGTGGTGTGCTGCGTACTCGGTTTTGATTATCGAGGTCGTCTATCACATGGCCGTTGTTGAACCGGGCGTCTACCAAGACCGCGCGGGTCTTCTGTATGGACCGTTTTCGCCGATCTACGGTATTGGGGCGGTGCTCATGACCATTGCGCTCAACCGTTTCCATAAAGCCAATTTCCTCGTGATTTTTTTGGTGAGTGCCGTTATCGGCGGCGCGTTCGAGTACTTGGTGAGCTGGTTTTTCCAGTTCGCATTCGGCATTATGGCCTGGGATTATACGGGCACGTTCTCTCTATCGACGGCCGAACCAACGGCATGTTCATGGCCATGTGGGGCGTTTTGGGCTGCGTGTGGATCAAGCTGCTTTTGCCGCGCATGCTCAAGGTCGTGAATGCGATTCCCTGGAAATGGCGATACGGTCTTACCTCGGTGTGCGCCGCGCTCATGCTCGTCAACGCCGTTATGACCATGCTCGCGTTCGACTGTTGGTATCAGCGCGAGGCTGGAATGGAGCCGGTGAACGCCATGGAGCAATTCTTCGAGGAATATTACGGCAACGATTTCATGGCCGATCGCTTCCAGAGCATGACCATTGATCCGAGCCGCTCGACGCGTGTGACGCCTGTGGAGCTCGGCCAGTAGGGGGATTGATGAAAATCGCGATTCTCTGCATTGGCAATCGTCTTATGCTTGACGACGGTGTGGGTCCGGCGGTGTACGACGCGCTTGAAGCGGGCTATCGTTTCGGCGACGATGTCGCGCTCTATGATGCAGGGTGCATGACTATGGATGCTGTTGCCGCATGTGTGCAAAGCCGATTTCGTCATCGTCGTTGATGCGGTAGACGGAACGGGCGAGCAGCCTGGCACGGTATTTCGTTTCGCCCGGGCGACATCGCGGGCCACGGCGTCATGCAGTCGTTGCACGACATGCGCCTGTCCGATTTGCTCGCGTCTGCATCGCTTTTAGGCCACGAGGCCGATGGCGTGTGCTTCGGCATTCAGGTGGAGAACATGAGCCCTGCGAGGCTTTATCGAGGGCCTCACGCCTCGGGTTCATGCGGCTTTGCCCCTGCTTGTCGATTCGGTGCTCGCCGAGCTTGTGCGCCTGGGCGTGCAATTCCATAACGCCGACGGCACTTCCTTTTGTGCCGCCTTCGCCAACGACGCCGAGCGCGTTGATGTTATCGAGACAATCGAGCCCGCGAAGCCTGCCGATTTCGGATTTTCGACCCGTAAAGGAATAGATTGTGAGCAAACGCAACGAGGCGGCGCAGAGCGCGCCGGTCATCGGAAAACAATATGCTGCCGAAGAACGCCTTTTTTTTGCAGGGCGTGCCGCGCGTGAATATCGGTGCGCTGTTCATGCCGCCCATCTGGGGAGCAGCGCATGGAATGTGGGCGACCATCATCTTCTATCCGTTGTGGATCGTGGCCGATACGTGCTTCGTGAACGCCATCGCCTTCCATACGCCCGTGCCATCGCGCTGGGCATTCTGGTATTCGCTATGCTTACGGCGGGAACGGTGGCGTTTTCCGTCGCCTCGCAGCCGTTCGCGCTTCATCGCTCTTTGAGCAGAGGGATATCGAAGGAAACCTATCTGAAACGTCAAAAAATCTGGGCCGTTGCGAGCGTTGTCGTGGGACTTATCGCCATTGCGCTTGCGACGTACTACAACCTGTTCATGAACCCGAAGCTCGCAGGCTTGCTGGGGGTAGGGCAGGGCATTCTGCCTCGCTCAACTCGGCAAGCTCGATTATGGGATTGTTTGCCGCGCGCCATTGCTTTGCATTGGGGCCCATCGTGCCATTCGCCATCATTTTCCGTAAATTCGCGCAAGGGGGTTACGTGCGTGCGGGTGGGTGTGTATACTGACAAGCGTCCTTTAAGACGGTACAGAGAGACCGGCAAGGCACGCGATAGGCACCGATCGGAAATAAGCGTGGTGCCCACGGAAGCCTTAGCCTGCCCGGCCAAGGCATTTTTTTGCCCTGGCGGGCCGGCAGCACGGGGTCAGCTGTACGCACTCAGTCAAAGAGAGGAGAGTCGCGTGTACCATGAAAAGACGCCTACCAGGTGAAATCGATCGTGATGGATGAGTCCGAGATCGAGCGATCGCTTACGCGCATCGCGCACCAAATTCTGGAGGCGAACCACGGCGCGCATGAAATTGTGCTCGTGGGCATCGTCACCCGCGGCGACGTTTTGGCCAAGCGTTTGGCCGACAAGATCGCCGAAATCGAAGGGCATGAGCAGCCGCCCTTGGGGAAGCTTGGACATCAGCTTCTATCGCGACGACTTCGCGACCATACCTTCCCCCGAGGTCCATTCCACCGACATCCCTTTTTCGCTTGACGGCAAAACCGTCGTGCTTATAGACGACGTGCTCTATACCGGTCGCACCATCCGCGCCGCGCTCGACGCCCTCATGGATTTGGGCCGTCCTGCCGCCGATCGAACTTGCGGTCCTCGTCGACCGTGGCCATCGTGAGCTTCCCATCCGCGCCGACTACGTGGGAAAAACGTCCCCTCGTCCTCCAGACGAGAACGTCCGCCTGTTCTTCGAAGAGGTCGACGGAACATCTGCGGTTGAAATTCTGGATATGAAGCCGGGCGACCGCGCGCATGCGGCGCCGCTGGAAAGGGGTGAATAAGTCGGTCTATGGCCTTTCGAACACAAGCATCTCATCGACATCAATGAGTACTCCGCATACTGACATCATGACGATTCTGGAGACGGCCAAGACGCTTCAAACAGGTCAACGAGCGTGCCATCAAGAAGGTGCCGACGCTCAAGGGCTTCACCGTCGTCAACATGTTCAACGAGCCCTCCACGCGCACCCGCTCCTCCTTTGAGCTGGCAGAGAAGCGCCTTTCTTGCGACAGCTTCAATTTTGGCGGCAGCTCCACCAGCTCCGTGAAGGGCGAAAGCCTCATCGATACGGTGGAAGACGCTGTGCGCCTACAAGATCGACATGATCATCGTCCGCGACAAGCATGGGCGGGCGTGCCCCGCAAGATCGCCGACGCCTCCGCCGCGCACGGTCATCGACGCGGGCGACGGCAAGCACAACCATCCCACGCAGGCCCTGCTCGACCTGTACACCATCTGGGAGCACAAGCACGACTTCAACGGCCTGAAGGTCGGCATCGTGGGCGACATCGGACACTCCGCGTGTGTGGCTCGCTCATTCCCGCACTGAAGATCATGGGTGCCGAAGTCACCGTTGTCGGTCCCGCCACGCTTATGCCGGCATGCCCCGAGGTGCTGGGCGCCGACCATGTGACGCCGTATCTCGACGATGTTTTTCCCGAGCTCGATGTGGTGTACATGCTGCGCATCCAGCGCGAACGCCTCGGGCGCGCCGTTCCCGCTGAGCCTTCGCGAATACCATGCTGTTCGGCCTCACGAAGAAGCGCGAGCATCTCATGCGTCCCGACGCAATCGTGTGCCACCCGGGTCCCATCAACCGCGGCGTGGAATTCGACAGCTACATGGCCGATCACCCGAGCGCTCGGTCATTCTCGAACAGGTCTATGCGGGCATCTGCGTGCGCATGGCCGTGCTGTATCTGCTTTTGGGAGGTGCCGAATAATGGCAATGCTGCTTAAGAACGCCCGCGTTATCGATCCCCAGGTTGAGCTCGACTGCGTGTGCGACGTGTTGGTCGAAGATGGCAAAATCGCCCAGGTGGGCGAGGGCATTGCCGCCGAAGGCGCCGAGGTGAAAAGACCTTACGGGCAAGGTACTCGTGCCCGGCCTTGTCGACATGCATGTGCATCTGCGCGAACCCGGCTATGAGTTCAAAGAAGACATCGCGAGCGGCACGCGCGCGGCTGCCCATGGCGGCTTCACGGGCGTTTGCTCTATGCCCAATACCGATCCCGTTGCCGACGATGGCGCGATTATCGAATACGTGAAGAGCCGCGCTGCCGAGGTTGGCAAGTGCCGCGTGTACCCGTCGGGCGCCATCACCCACGG
>VOFB01004421.1_pt1 | contig 39805 bp, 54 predicted proteins | sample 5384141 | NCBI WGS metagenome assembly VOFB01 (sample SAMN12384721, study PRJNA508395) | human gut metagenome | isolation source: healthy gut A | host: Homo sapiens
TCTCATAATTCATGGGCGGGATCATTGATAAGATTACTGAATTCATAAAGGAACTGTTGCAGGGGTGGGTTCTGACCAACTTTGAAACCATGTTTACCGATGTCAATGACAAAGTAGGCACGATTGCAGGGGAGGTCAGCAAAACTCCCAGCACTTGGAACTCCGGTATTTTTGATATGATAAAAACCTTGTCCGACAACGTGATGATCCCCATAGCGGGAATGATCATCAGTTTTGTACTCGTCTACGAGCTAATTTCCATGGTCATTGACAAGAATAATCTGCATGACTTCAATACGGCAATCTTTATCCGTTTTTTTATGAAAGCGTGTATTGCAGTCATGCTTCTTAGCAAGACTTTGACATTGTAATGGCAGTATTTGATGTGGGAAGCCACATCGTCAATTCCGCAGCGGCAGCAATCAGCGGGGAAACCAGTATTGATGTTTCAAGTACGCTGCAAACGATGTTCAATGAGCAGTTTTCGGAAATGAGCATAGGAGAGCTGTTAGGACTGGGAATGGAGACCATGATCGTCAGTTTATGTATGAAAATCATGTCAGTCCTTATCACCGTCATTCTATATGGGCGAATGATTGAAATATACCTTTATGTATCAGTAGCACCAGTTCCCTGTGCAACCGTAACCAACCGGGAATGGGGAACGATAGGAACGAATTATTTTAAGGGGCTTTGTGCTCTAGCATTTCAGGGATTTTTCATGATGGTATGTGTGGCAATCTATGCGGTGCTTGTGGCTGGTGTGGCAGTATCCGACAACCTGCATACGGCACTCTGGTCAGTGGCAGCATATACTGTTATTTTATGCTTTTCCCTCTTTAAGACAGGTTCATTATCGAAATCTATCTGGAATGCGCACTAAGGGAGGAACGATATGGCAATATCCGTGCAGGTGCCAAAGGATTTGTCCGGGATCAAGACAAAGGTGGCACTGAATTTAACAAAAAGACAGATTATCTGTTTCAGTGGTGCGGCAGTAACGGGCATCCCTCTGTATTTTCTGACAAAGGGATTGATCGGAACATCAGCCGCATCACTTCTTATGATGGGAGCAATGCTTCCATTCTTCCTTTTTTGCAATGTATGAGAAAAACGGGTTTCCGGCGGAGAAGATTTTGTACTTCATGCTCCGGCAGAAGATACTCACACCGGGCATAAGACCATACCGGTCAGAGAACCTCTACAAGCAGTTGGAGGAGAAAGAAAAATTACGAAGGGAGGTTCGTTATCTTGAAGACAAAGCAAAAGGCAGAGCCGAAAAGCCGCAGAAAAAGCAGTTACAGGGCAGTAGCAGGAGTAATAGCAAAAGCGGCGGTCTTACCTTTTCCGAGAAGAAGCGTCTGGTAGAACTGAAACATATTTTATCGGGCAAGAGCAATGAGAAAGAAAAGCCGACTACCGCACAAAGGACGATTACTTTTGAAAAGATGTTCCGTGACGGTATCTGTCAGGTCAGCCACCGTTATTATACAAAGATGGTGGAATTTTATGATATAAACTATGAGCTTCTGGAAGTGGATGACCAGGCGGACATACTGGCACAGTACAGCAAGCTTATCAATTATTTTGATCCGTCTGTGAAGTTTGAACTGGTGCTTTTCAACAGGCAGGTCAACGAGCAGGCACTTACGGAGCAGTTCGATATTCCACGGCAGGAGGATGATTTTAACGATATTCGTGAGGAATATACGGAAATGCTCAAAAAACAGGCGGCAAAGGGAAATAACGGCATTATTAAGTCAAAATACCTGATTCTTTGGTGTGGAGAGCGACGGCTATAAGGAAGCCAAAAGCCGCCTTAATAACATCGAGAAAGATGTCATACGGAACTTAAACAACATAGGCACGACAGCCAAAGGACTGGACGGAAAGGAACGACTGCGCATCCTGCATGAATATTTCAATCAGGATACCATGGAGCCTTTCCGTTTTTCATTTAAGGATTTGGCAGAATCCGGTAAGTCGGTCAAGGACTATATTGCACCGCCGGGATTTGATTTCCGCTATCCGAACCGCTTCAAGTCAGGGAATATGTATGGCTGTGTGTCCTATCTGGATATTATCGCACCGAAGTTTACGGACGAGCTGATCAAGCATCTTCTGGATATTGATGCTAATCTTACGATTTCCATGCACATGCAGACGGAAGATCCGGTAAAGGCAATCAAGAAGTTAAAAGCGGTTATTTCCAATATCCAGAAAATGAAGATTGAGGAACAGAAAAAGGCAGTCCGAAGCGGCTATGATATGGATATTCTTCCAACAGACATCGTGACTTATGAAAAGGACACGCTGGAATTTCTCGATGATTTGAATACGAGCAACCAGAAGATGATCAACATGACATTCCTTATTACCTGTTATGGCAGAACCAAGCGGGAACTGGAGAGTTTAATGCAGAGGGTGTCCGGTATCATTCAGCAGGCAAACTGTGACCTCAGATGTTTACAGTATTTGCAGGAACAGGGACTTATGGCATCTGCGCCAATCGGCTGTAATGAAACAGGGATAGAACGTACCCTGTCAACGAAAAGCACAGCGATTTTAGTTCCGTTCTGCACACAGGAGCTGTTCATGCCTGCACCGGCAATCTATTACGGATTAAATGCACTTAGCAACAACATGATTATGGCAGACAGAAAAAGGCTCCGTACACCAAACGGAGTTATCTTAGGTACTCCCGGAAGTGGTAAGAGTTTTAGTGCAAAGCGTGAGATTTTAAGCTGTTTTCTTATCACAAAGGACGATATTATCATCTGCGATCCGGAGGGAGAGTATTTTGCTCTTGTGGCAGCACTACATGGACAGGTGGTAAAACTTGCCACCAATTCCAAAGATTACCTGAACCCGATGGATATTCAGTTGTCACATAAGGGGGATAAGGAAGCATTAAAGCTGAAATCCGATTTTATCATTACTCTGTGTGACTTGATTGCCGGAGGTAAGAACGGTCTGGAAAATGATGAGAAAGGTATCATTGACGAATGCATCCGTCATATTTACGATGCTTATTTTGAAAATCCCGTGCCAGAGAATATGCCGATCCTTGAGGATTTGTACAACGCACTTCTAGAGCATAAGAACCCGAAGGCAGAGCGTATCGCAAACAGCCTTGTGCTGTATGTGCATGGTTCCCAGAATTACTTCAACCACCATACCAACGTAGACAGCGGCAACCGTATCATGTGCTTTGACATCCGAGATTTGGGCAACCAGTTGAAAGAGCTTGGAATGTTGATCGTACAGGATGCGGTGTGGAACAGGGTATCGCAGAACAGGGAGCGAAAGATTGCTACCCGTTATTACTGTGATGAGTTCCACCTTCTTCTGAAGGAAAAGCAGACAGCTATTTATTCCGTGGAAATCTGGAAGCGCTTTAGAAAATGGGGCGGTATTCCGACAGGTTTGACGCAGAACGTGGGCGATTTTCTTCGTTCTGAGGAGATTGAAGGTATTTTGGGTAACAGCGATTTTGTGTATCTGTTAAATCAGAATGCCAAAGATCAGGCAATCCTCGCTGATAAACTGGGACTTTCTGATAAGCAGCTTTCCTATGTCACCAACTCCGAGCCGGGAAGTGGTCTGATACTGTTTGACAATGTGGTAATCCCGTTCGTGGATAAATACCCGACAGACACAAAGACTTACAAGATCATGAATACCAAGCCGGAGGAATCGGTGCAGAAGGAGGATGCAATGTAAATGGCAGACAGGAAACAGAAAAAAGCAGGCTGTGAGCAATCTGCCACGGGATGCAAACCGTGGGAACGATGCAAAAAACGCAACTTCTGGTCACAACGTCCAGAAGTTGGAAGGTGGTACGGAAAAGAAATCTTCAACGGTACACCACGCAAACAGTAAAAAGAAATATTACCGTCAACAGCAGCCGGACACTTCTGGTCACAGCGTCCAGAAGTCGGAAGCCGAAGCGGAAAAGACATTCTTAAAGGAAAACAGCTTCATGCAGGAGGAACAGCCGGGGGATTCTGACAGCACGATGGAAAAAAATGAGGTTCATGTCAGGGACACCTACCAACGGTCTGAGGAAAAAGGAAAATATCACAAAAGGCGTGTGCAGAGAGAACACGCACACAGAGAGCGTGCGAAGTCAGAAAAACCGGGGCAGTCCGACAGTGGAGAGTTTCAGACGAAGGATGATACTTTTACGCAGGGGCAGACAGAAGGATTTACGGATAAGAGGGTACAGAAGGCTGCTGACAAATCGGAGAAGAACCGCCGGAAGCTACACAAGGCAAAGGACAAGATGCCGAAGAAGCGGCAGTATGAGATGAAGCGTGTCTTTGATGAACAGACAGGAAAAGGCAAAGTATGTTGTGGTTCCGGTAGATGTGGAGAAGCCATTTAAGCCGGAGGGCATCGGAAAAGCTGCGGTTCATAAGCTGCAAACGGAAAATATGTATTTTGTGCATCGTAAGATTGCAGAAACAGAAAAGGATAATTCTGCGGTGGAGGGCGCACATAAGACCGAACAGCGGGCAGAAGATGTGTATCATTACATGAAGTACCATCGTAAGAGTAAGGCACAGCGCAAAAAGGACAGGCTGGAAAAGCTTCAGAAAAAACAGGTCACAGCAGATATGAAGCTGGAGTATGAGAAATTCATCAGTGAAAATCCACATCTAAAGGGCAACAGTCCGAAAAAGCAGTTGCAAAGGCAGTTACAGAAGCAACGTATTAAGCGTGAGTATGCCAAGGCAAGGTGGGCAGGAGCAGAAGCCAAGACTGCAAAGGAAACATTTACAAAGACAGCCAATGCTGCAACCGGGATTGCAAAGAAGTTACAGGAAATTGCCATCAAAAATAAAACACTGATTATCACAGTGGGTATTTTTGCTCTTCTGCTTATTATGATCATGTCGGCATTATCAAGCTGCGGTTCCATGTTTACGGGAACTGTGACAACAACGATGGCAAGCACATATCTTAGCCTTCCGGCAGAGATTGATGCAGCAGATTTATCCTTCACACAGAAAGAAATGACACTGCAAAATACAATTGATTCGATGGAAACCAATCATCCGGGATACGATGAGTATGATTATAACCTCGGTGCAATCGGGCATGATCCGTTTACGTTGATCAGTTATCTTTCGGCAGTCCATACAGAATTTACCGCAGTGGATGTGGAACATGAGATACAGCAACTATTTGATGCCATGTACTCCCTTACCACGGAGGAAGTGGAAGAAACAAGGACGAGGACAGGCACAGATGCAGAGGGAAATGAAACAGAGGAAGAATACACAGTAACTATTTTGCGTGTCACGCTTACAGTCACACCTCTTGAGAGCATTGTTGCCGGACGCATGGATACGGAACAGGCAGAAATTTTTGCCGCCTATACGGAGACAAAAGGCGGGTTACAGGTATTTGGAACACCCGCGGATTACTACTGGTATTACTATATCAGCAGTTATTATGGATACCGGAAGAACCCGAACACCGGAGCCGAGGAGCTTCACAGGGGGTGTGGACATTGCAGTGCCGACAGGAACGTTTGTATATGCGGCACATGATGGAACGGTTACAGAAGCGGCTTACGATTCCTATTATGGAAATTATGTGGTGATTACGGACAGTAAGGGATATACCACAAAATATGCCCACATGGACAGCTTAAATGTGTCCGCAGGGCAGAGTGTAAAAAAAGGTGACACTGTAGGAGAAAGCGGAAATACGGGAAGCAGTACCGGAAGTCACTTACATATCGAATGTCTGTATCACGGGGAATATTATAACCCGTTATTTTATTTTGAAGCAGGCACACAGACCATTTACGGAGAAACACCGGGCGGCACCGGAGGGGGAACAGGCAATGTCATACCGCCGGATTCCTATGACGATGCAACCGTACAGGCGCTCATGACAGAAGCCAACAAATATCTTGGTATGCCATACACCTTTGGCGGCACACCGCCATCAAGTTTTGACTGTTCAGCATTTGTCTGCTGGGTATTTACCAACAGCGGTGTCCATGACCTGCCACGAACCACAGCACAGGGCATTTATAACCAGTGTACTCCTGTGTCGGCGGCAGATGCAAAGGCAGGGGACATTATCTTTTTTACCGGGACATACAACGCAGGGCGTCCGGTCACGCACGTTGGCATTTACTGCGGAAACGGTACGATGGTGCATTGCGGCGATCCGATCCAGTACACATCCATCAATACATCTTACTGGCAGAGCCATTTTTACGGCTTTGGAAGATTAAATTAACGGAGGGAGGAAACACAGGTTGTCAGTAGAACGAATCAATTCACAGCTTAAAAAGGTCAGAGAGCAGATCGCACAGCTTCAGGCAAAGGAAAAAGACCTTGCAGAACAGAAACAGATGGCGGAGGATGCCGAAACCATGAAGATCATAAGAAAATATAAAATCTCATCCGAGCGTTTACAGATGCTAAACAGGCTCAGTGAGGATGAAGTCAGAAATTTATTACAGAAACGGGAACAGGAAAAGGAGGATTCGACCAATGAAAAAGAAGAAGTTATCCGTTAAGGCACTGATGTCCCTTGTTCTGTCGGCAATACTGTTTTGTATGCCGGCAGGGGCGTTTTTCGCTAACAGGGCAAATACGGTGGAGGTTCATGCAGAGGATACCGCAGAACAGCAGACAGAGAGTACCGGGAACACGGAAAGTACGGGCAGTACAGGGAACACGGTTACACCCGGCAATGGCAAGGAAGAAAATGCCGGAGAGGAAAAAACGGAAGATTCCACAGAGGGCGCAGCGGAAGGAACGACGGAAGAAACAACCGAGGAGACAGAGCCAGCGAAGTGTACCTGTACGGAAAAGTGCAGCCAGTATGAGGTGGACAAGGACTGTGCGGTGTGCAGCAAGGATTACAAGGAATGTGTCTATGTAAATCCCAGTGTAAAAATCACGATCGCCACACCGACCGGATGGCATAACGATACCACAAAGGTACATATTTCAGTGGAAGATACGGTAAAGTCCGGCAACTTTACGATCCAGAAAGTGCAGGCAAAGGTAGCGCAGAATGGAAGCTGGACGGACATCACAGAGGATATGTATGTGGAGATTTCCGAGAACAGCACCATTTATGTGCAGGTCACAGACCAGAAGGGCAAGACCTATGAGAAAAATCGCTATATCAAGTGCTTTGATTTTACGAAGCCTACCTTAAATGCGGCAGTCAGCGATGGTCTATTGAGTATTCAGGCACATGATACGGATTCCGGTATCAAGGCAATCTATGTCAATGGCTATGAGTTTACCGACCATACGAATGGAGCCTTGAATATCCGTCTGCAACAGTTCGATGCAGGGTATCAGTATTTCACGATTTCAGCCATGGATAATGCAGGAAATACCTCAGAAATCTATAAAACAGCCAATCCGTATTACACCGATCCGGAAAACAAGGACAGCAATGAAAAAGATCCGGCACAGCAGCTCCCGGTGGATGCGTCAGCAACCAAGCCTAGCTCTGCAACCGCACAGGTTACGGAGCATACCAAAACAGACAGCAATGGGAATACCATTTCCGAGACAGGAACCGGAACAGGCACTTCATCCACGAAACAGTCTCCGGGTACGGGAGACACCACAGACAGTGCAGATAAAAAGCAGTGAAAGCAGTACGTCGGAGCAGGGCAAGGAATTTTACACGATCCAGACTGCTTCGGAAAAGGTGTTCTATCTTGTAATCGACAGGGACGGTGACGAGGAAAAGGTATATTTCCTTACCGAAGTCAGTGAAAATGACCTGTTAAATACCACAACGGATAACAGCGAGACACTTCCGAAAAACTCTGCCGCACTGGAGTCGGCAATCCCGGTCAAGGATGCGGCTCTTGACAATAACAATACCGATGCTGCGGGAAATAAAAAACAGGATGCGGAAACGGTGGAAGAAAATACCGAGGAGAGTACCGAGGAAGCCAGTGAGCCGGAAACCACAGAACAGAAACAGGATGGTTCCGGCTTTGCCTATCTTATCATGGGGATTGCTGCGGCAGCCGTAATCGGTGTGGTTTACGTCATAAAGGCAAAGAAGAAAAGGAAAACTTCATTGACGATGATGATGAGCTGGAGGACGATTACGAGGAAGATTACGACGATGAGGACGGGGAAGAAGCTGATCCGGACGAGGATTTCTTAAAAAATACGGAACCTGACAGCGATGATGAGGAAATAGATACAACGGAAAACGATGCAGAGAATGAGGAGGAATAAAAGATGCAGTTAGTGATCGCAGAGAAGCCGAGTGTGGCACAGAGCATTGCGGGTGTGCTTGGCGCAACAGAACGTAAGGACGGATATATGGAGGGCAATGATTATCTGGTATCATGGTGTGTGGGACATCTGGTTGAACTTGCACAGCCGGAAAGCTATGAGGAAGCCTGGAAGAAATGGAGCTATGAGAGCCTTCCGATCATCCCGGATACATGGCAGCATGAGGTGAAGAGCGATACAAAAGCGCAGTATAAGGTGCTGTATCAGCTTATGCACGATAACAGGGTGGACTCCGTAGTGTGTGCCACCGATGCCGGACGGGAGGGGGGAACTGATCTTTCGCCTGACCTACAACATGGCAGACTGCCATAAGCCGATGAAACGCTTATGGATTTCTTCGATGGAGGAAAGTGCCATCAAAGACGGGATTTTCCAATCTTCAGACCGGGAAGTGAATATGACCATCTGTATGAATCTGCACTTTGCAGGCAGGAAGCAGACTGGCTTGTGGGTATCAATGGGACAAGACTTTTTACGGTATTATATGGCGGTAAGGCATTGAAGGTTGGCAGAGTGCAGACGCCGACACTTGCCATGCTGGTGGACCGTGAAAGTAAAATCATGAATTTTAAGAAAGAAGCCTACTATGTGGCGCACATCATGGGAAATGGTCTGGATGCAGTATCAGAGCATATCTGTGACAAGGCAGAAGCGGAAAAAATTATCGCAGAAACCTGTGCAAACGGACAGGCTCTTGTGACCGCAGTGGTTAAGGAAAAAAGTGGATTGCACCGCCGAAGCTCTATGACCTTACCACGCTTCAGCGGGATGCCAACCGTATCTTTGGTTTTACTGCAAAGCAGACATTGGAGTACACCCAGAGCCTTTATGAGAAAAAGCTAGTCACTTATCCGAGAACGGACAGCCAGTATTTATCCGATGATATGGAGGGGACAGCGAGAAATGTGATCGAAGCAATTTTCAATTCCCTGTTGTTTGAGCAGAATATCATGTTCAACCCGGATGTGAAAAAGGTTTTGAACAGCAAAAAAGTAACAGACCACCACGCCATTATTCCGACAATGGAGATTGTAAAGCAGGACTTAAAGGCAATCCCGGAGAGCGAAATGAAGATACTTTCCCTTTGCGCCAATCGTTTGCTCTGCGCCACTGCCGAGAAGCATATTTACAACTCCACCAAAGCAGAACTTACCTGTAATGACATGGTTTTCAAGGTTTCCGGGAAAGAGATATGGAAAAACGGTTGGAAAGATTTCGAGGATTTTTTCAAAAAATTCGTATAAGACCTTGGAAGATAAGAAAGATTCCGATGATACAAAGAAACTGCCGGAGCTTACCGAGGGCATGACGATAATGGTTGAAGATACCAGAGTATCGGAACATTTCACACAGCCGCCAAAGCATTATACGGAAGATTCCCTTCTGTCGGCTATGGAGCGGGCAGGAAGTGAAGATATGGACGATGATGTGGAGCGTAAGGGACTGGGTACACCTGCCACCAGAGCAGACATTATTGAAAAGCTGGTAAAGGACGGTTTTGTGAAGCGTGAGAAAAAGCAGATGATCCCGACAGAGGATGGAATGAAGCTGATCACAGTGCTGCCGGATGTCGTGAAATCTCCAAAGCTGACAGCAGACTGGGAGAATGAGCTGACACAGGTGTCAAAAGGAGAAGTGTCTGCCGGGCAGTTTATGGCGGGGATTAAGGCTATGGTAAGTGACCTTGTAAAAACCTATCACAGTATTAGTGACGAACAGAAAAATATGTTTGGTGCAGGAAATACGCAGGAAGTTTTTGGAACGTGTCCGAAGTGTGGCGGTAATGTGGTAAAAGGTAAATTTGGAGCTTACTGTAAAAATAAATGCGGCATGAATGTAAGCAGGGCATTGGGCGTACAGCTTTCCGATGCACAGGTAAAGAACATTCTGGCAGGGAAAAAAGATACTGGTCAAAGGGTTAAAAGGGAAGAAAGGGAACTATGATGCGTACCTGATCCCGGAGAGCATTGAAGATTTTTCTTATACCAAAGATGGAAAAGAAATCAAAGGTTCGCAGTATAAATTTAAGATGGAGTTTCCACCGAGAAAAGGAAAGTAAGGGTAAGGTGAAAGCAGTCCGCAAGGGCTGCTTTTTTGCTAGTGTGCCGAGCATGGCACTAATCTTACTGGTGAAAGTCCAGTCACGGGTATTTACCGCCAAGTGTAGTGAACCACAAGTCGGTACCAGTAATGGTATGGATGAAGGAAGTGGTGTAACAAAGTTCTTGAGCCTACGTACAGAAACTTGATAAGGCGATTAGGTGGGTAAGGTTGCTAGACAAACCAAAGCCCAAAAGGTAAACGTAAACCGAAGTTGTAAATCAAGAGGTTGTGGAACGAAAGATTAGCGTCTTACCTCGGGAGACCCTACTCACATACTGAAAGGTATGGTCGAAAAAAGGTTTAGAGAGGGAGTCAGATGATGTCATAGTAGGCGAAAGCCGAAGGACTGAAACGATTTATAGTACGAATCGTTATGTTTAAAATAATACATGAGCCAGAAATCGAGTGGACAGGAAAAGTAGGAACGTAACCGAGGAATACTGTTTATACTTAGAGGGGTGTTATGTATGAATTTTAGGATAAGTCAGAGGAGTAACAACAATGGAATTGATTGAAGTGATCTTGTCAAAAGAAAATCTGAACAGAGCCTATAAAAAGGTAGTTGCCAAGAAAGGTGCGAGTGGTGTTGATGGAGTTACTGTAGAAGAACTGGGAGATTATATAAGGAAGAACAGAGAGAAAATCGTTACATCTCTTAGAAACAGAACATATATACCGAAACCAGTCCGAAGAGTATACATTCCGAAAGACAATGGTAAGAAAAGACCATTGGGAATACCCACAGCACTTGACAGAACTATCCAGCAGGCAATAGCACAGCCTATATCTGATATTTATGAAGAGATATTCAGTGACTATAGTTATGGATTCAGAGCCGGAAGAAGTTGTCATGATGCCATTCGACAGGCATTGGAATACTTGAATGATGGGTATGAATGGGTAGTGGATATAGATATAGAACAGTTTTTTGACAAGGTAAATCACGACAAATTAATTCAGATACTAAGAGAACAAGTAAATGACAGTACCACATTAAATCTGATTCGGAAATATCTGAAAGCAGGTGTAATGGAAAACGGCTTGGAAAAAGCAACTATTACCGGCGTGCCGCAAGGGATTATCTTTCAGTCGTATGTTCAAATGTCTACTTGGACAAGCTGGACAAAGAACTGGAACATAGAGGACTCCGCTTTACAAGGTATGCAGATGATGTATTAATTTTCACTAAAAGTGAAATGGCGGCTAACCGGGTGATGAACTCCATAAGTGATTGGCTGGAACGGAAACTATTTCTAAAAGTAAATGCAACAAAAACGAAAGTAGTCAGACCGATGCGAAGCAAATACCTAGGATTCACATTTCTGAAAAACGGTGGAGAGTGGAAAGTAAAACCTACCAATGAAAAGAAAAAGAAGCTTAAAAAGAAGCTGTGTGAATATCTGAAGAGAGGGAAAGCAATAGCAAGACCTCTTGTGGTTACAATCAAGCGAGTAAATGAGATTGTGCGAGGATGGATTAATTACTTTAGAATCGGGTTGATGAAGCAATTTGTGGAAGAGCTTGGACAGTGGCTAAGACACAAAATAAGAATGATAGTCATGAAGCAATGGAAGAAGCCGAAAACCATCTACAGAAACCTAAGTTATCTAAACAGGAAGAACCGAAACGGATTCAGTCAGGAAGATATTCATAAAGTTGCGAATTCAAGACTTGGGTGGTATAGAAGAAGTGGAATGAACGTGGTGAATTTCATTATCAGTAAAGATTTATTTTGAAAATAGGATAAAAGATGGAGCTGGTCTGCTCAATCCCTTATCCTATTACTTAGCAAAAGTTGGAATATAAGTTGTAGAGCCGTATACGAGATCCGTACGTACGGTTCAATGGGAGGGGCGAGATAATTATTCTCCCTCTACCCTATTGGGTAGTAACGAAAAGGTTAATAGTAATAAACTATTCTGTACTTTAAAAATCAGTAAGGATTTGATAGAATATGTACAGAAAAAATAAAATTTTTTTGTCCCAGTCTTGACAGATGCAGGCACTCCTGGAGGGTGTGCCGGATGCTTCATTAGTTTAGAAAAAGTAAATAAAGACTTGACGTTTAAATCTTACACGCGTAAGATATAGGGTGATATCAATTTCAAATTTTAAAAAGGAATGGAGGAAGGCACATGAAGATACAGAGAAAAATATGGAACTATATATTGATATTTGTACTTGGTATGATGGGCATGATTACAATTATGTTCTTTTTAGTTGAGAAATTGCTGGGGACGGGAGATGTTATATACCGCAGAGTGCAATTATGATTGCTTTGATGTTATGCGTGTTTTGGCAGGTAGCATTGATAACAGTGGCATGTATGTTAGGAAGGCGGATTAAAAAGATTTTTCATGGTGTAGTCAAAATGATGATGACGATAGTAACCGTTTCCGGTACTCTTTGTCTTGTTTTGTTTCTCGCATGGAATTGGTTGATATATAGTTTTAAGTTTGATGAAAAAAGTAGAGCAATATGATGAACATATCGCTTTATATGTGAATAATACATTTGTAAGAACCAGATTTAGATATCCGCATTATATGTATGAAGAAACTGGTTAATCATGAGAACGTTAAGTGATGATGAATTGCAGGAGGCAGTTTTGAAATATGGTGATCCAGATGATTATTATAATTAACATAGGAAATTTGATGGAATTTATAGATTCAAATTTTGAAATACAATGGGAAAAATTTTAAATTGAAATCTTACAACTGTAAGAAAAGGAGATGCTATGACGAAAAAAAGGAAAAAAAAAAAAGCAGGATATACATTATATGGCTCATGAATTTATGTTTGACTATAGCTGTGATTGCATTTTTTTGTATGGCATGAAAGTGTACCTGATGTATCACCGGAGAATGCTTTAAAAACATACATGGCGCATATTTTAAATCGGGAGTATGAACAAATGTATGAAATGATTGATGCAGGAACATCCGGGAATATCAGCAAGGAAGATTTTTGTAAAACGTAATTCTGCTATTTATGAGGGAATTGGTGTAGATAATATGAAAGTTCATATCACATCTTATGATAAAGAACAAAAAGAGATCTGTTATGAAACATCTATGGATACTGTTGCAGGAAATGTAACTTTTGAAAATAAGGCATCATTTATACTGGAAAAAGGCAAATATAAGCTGATGTGGAATGATTCTTTGATATTTCAGAGCTGGATTCCACAGATAAGGTAAAAGTGTCTACAACAAGTGCTAAAGAGGGCAGATTATAGACCGAAATGGTCACATGCTTGCAGGCGAGGGAGTGGCTTCTTCTATAGGCGTAGTTCCCGGAAAATTAGAGAATAAGAATGATGCTATCAGTCAGTTGGCAGAATTATTGGAAATGAAAACAGACGATATAGAAAAAAATTAGCAGCAAAATGGGTAAAAGATGATTCATTTGTACCATTAAAAACAGCTCCAAAGGTGAATGAATTAAAACTGATGTCGATTGAGCCAGATCAGGAAACATTGGCAGAGAAAGACAGACAGGAGAAATTATTAGAGATTCCAGGTGTGAAAATTTCAGATATCACTATAAGGGAGTACCCGCTGGTGAGGCTGCTGCACATTTAGTAGGATATGTTCAAAACGTTACAGCAGAAGATTTAGAAGAACACGCAGGGGAGGGATATACATCGAACAGTGTGATTGGAAAAAGTGGAATGGAAGGGTTATTTGAAAAAGAATTAAAGGGACAGAATGGGTGTGCTATTTCTATTGTTGATTCAAACGGCAATAAGAAAAAATCGTAGTAAGCACGATTGTGGAAAATGGAAAAGATATAAAACTAACGATAGATTCGGATTTGCAGAAAGAATTATATGAGCAATTTAAAGATGATAAGAGCTGTTCGGTTGCTATGAACCAGTATACAGGAGAAGTGCTGGCATTAAGCAGTACACCGTCATATGATAACAATGATTTTATTATGGGAATGTCAAATGAAAAATGGACTGTACTTAATGAAGATGAAAGAAAACCTATGTATAACCGTTTTCGACAGGTCTGGTGTCCGGGATCTACGTTTAAGCCTATTATAGCTGCTATTGGATTAACAACAGGGGCGATTGATCCAGATGAGGATTATGGGAATGAAGGATTGAGCTGGCAGAAAGATTCCTCATGGGGGTCTTATTATGTAACAACGCTTCATGCCTATGAGCCAGTTATTTTAAAAAATGCTTTGATATATTCAGACAATATTTATTTTGCCAAGGCGGCATTAAAAATTGGTGAAAGAGATATGGAAAGTTCATTGACAAAATTGGGATTCAATGAAGAACTTCCGTTTGATATTAAAGTGGCGAAATCGCAGTTTTCTAACACAGATAAAATTGAGAAAGAGATACAGTTGGCTGATAGTGGGTATGGACAAGGTCAGATTCTTGTAAATCCTTTGCATATGGCTTGTATATATTCTGCATTTTGCAATGAAGGAAATATGATAAAACCATATCTTACATATAAGGAAGATGCGATACCGAACGTTTGGATCACAGCGGCATTTACAAAGGATGCAGCACAGATGGTTTTGGAGGATACAAAAGAAGTCATAAACAATCCTCATGGTACTGGCTATGCAGCATGCAGAACGGATATTACATTGGCTGGAAAAACAGGAACTGCAGAAATCAAAGCGTCAAAAGAAGATACAACAGGAACGGAATTGGGATGGTTTTCTGTTTTTACAACGGATGAAAATATGGATCGTCCTATTATGATTATTAGTATGGTAGAAGATGTAAAGGGAAGAGGTGGAAGTGGTTATGTTGTCAAAAAAGATAGTCAGGTTCTTGAAAAGTGGTTGTCTGATAATTAGTATAGGATTTTTGATGGAAATTTCGGGATGTAAAGGGAATACAGAAGAACCAGTAGCTTCTGAATCTGTTGAAATTGTCGATGAGAGAAAAATAGATGACAATTTTATAAACATTCCGATAGATATTTATGTGGAAGCTGCAAAAACAATGAACTAACGGATATGGAAACCGTATGTAAAGTCATAAAAAGATTCGGGGAATGTGGATATGCAGCGGTTGATTGTGAAAATCGAGTTGATATGACACAAATGCAAAGTGTGATGGATTTTTGTGATTCGGTAGAGAACCAGAAAGAAGCAGAAGTGACAATTATCCAAGTGAGTAGTTTGGGAGGATTTTCAGTCTATCATTTACAGACAGAAAATGGAGTGGTTCATGTGAAAAGATGTTACTACGGATATAAAGATGGAATTATGAAAAGTGAAGATGAGGGTGAATATCAAACCGATTATTGGAGATATACCGATGATGGATATCTGATGTTTTCTGGAACTTATTTTCAGAAGAATTGTATGTATTAGCATTAAGTTCTGCAGAAGAGCATGTAGCATTTCGTATACTGCCATTGGATGCAAAGTGTCGGGAATTAAATGAAAAATATCTTTTGCCAATAGGATATGAGTTAAATAATATGTTTTTAGTGGATTGGAATGAGGATGATTTTGGAGAACTGAATTTCTATGACATGTTTGATTTGTTGTATCCAAAGTTGCATAATGAAAAATTTCCATATGTAGCAGATGATAACTTAGGCATAGGTGCAGTTTATCATATTCCTAAAACAGAGTTTGAAAATGTAATTATGGAATATTTTAATATCGACAGTGATAAATTGCAGAAAAAAACTATTTACGATTATCAAACTCAAACATACGAATATAAACCAAGAGGATTTTATGAGATAGAGTATCCAGAATATCCATATTCCGAGGTGTTTGGGTATACGGAACATTCGGATGGAACGATTACGCTCAATGTTTATGTAGTATATCCGTGTGCAGGAGATTCTGATGTATATATGCATGATGTTACGGTCAGACCTTTATCTGATGGTAGAGTACAGTATGTATCAAATTACATTGTTTCAGAGGAAGAAAATAACAACATTACATGGCATACGCCACGCTTAACCGAAGATGAATGGAATGATATATATGGAGGACAGTAATGGAAGATATAAAATGGTTTATAAAAAAGTTTGGAATCATTTTTGTTATCCTCTTGGTGATGATTGTAAGTGTAGGAATCTTTTTTGAGAAGAACGTGAGAAAATCATCAGCAGAGGAAACATGGGAAAAGCCAGTACAGATATCAGATATAGAGTTTTGGCAGGAGGAGTCTGATTACGAGAGGGAAAATGAAGATAATTCGCCGTATTGGATTATTCCTCAGTCAAAAAGTTTACTGTCTGAAGAAGAGAGCAAAAATATCCAAAATGAAGCACTAACTGCGGCAGAACTGGTGAAGGTGGTATATAAGGATATTGTAATTATAGATGATGTACCTGCCTATGCTTCTGGAATTGATGGTTTTACAAATGAACAGGGAGAACAGGTTATAAAAATACTTGGAAAAAGTGGATATGTATGCGTTAAAGAAAATGTAGAGATGCAAAATTATGATAAATTGCAAAATTTCTATAAAAGTTATCTTATTGGTCAGGATACATTGATAACAGTATTTGTGGTTCAAGCTGATGGATTGCTTGGCGCACAGACATTTGTCTATCGAAATGAAAAGTTGCAAAGTTACTATGTAGGTATTCGATGGAGAGAGGGCGGAGAACCAGAGATACTTGGAACTTCGGTAAGTGATTTGTCAGAAATTAAATTTACTGAAAAAGGATATTTTATTTATACGTTTGAAAATCAGTTGCGCATGCAGGATTGAGAGAATATTGGAGAGTAAAGTTACTTCCAGAAAAATGCAGAGAACTTACAGAAAAATATATAGCTGGTCTTAGTTATGTAAATTATAATATGCTGGTTGTAAACTGGGATAGCAGCAATGTGGAAGATATATTGATGCCTTGCATGTTTGAGGATATTTATCAATTTATACAGGGAAAAATTTAAAACGGACAATGGGGAGATTCCAGCAGAAGAATACGAGAAAATAATGACTACATATTTCCCGGTATCCACGGAACAACTAAAGAAAATATTGTAAATATAACGAAAAAAGTAATAGCTATGAATATGACATGATTTCTGCCAGCCCATATCCACCGTTTGGAGAAGTGGTTGATTATACGGAAAACTCTGATGGAACGATTACTCTGATTGTAGATGGAGTATGGGCAGATTATAATTCCGACTGCGCATTTACAAATCGAATTGTGGTTCAGCCATTTGAAGATGGAACTTTTAGATATTTAGCCAATTCTATTGAACAAAAAGAATTGGAATTGCCAGTCATAGCAAGAATGAATCCTTAATGTGACTGAATGGAAAGGACAATATTTATGAAAAAAGTGCATTTGGTTCATTGTACTGATTAGTTGCCTGTTATGTGGATGCATAAGGAAAGATAGGACATCAGACAGTCAGTTGATGGATAGTAGAGATGTTGATTCTACGGAAGAAAACGAGAATGTAAAAGAAGATGTTGCAGAACAGTGGGAAAAAGGTTATGACCTTCCAATAGATGAGCCGGAAAGAAAAGAAGCAGAGGATGAGTGTAAAATGATTCTGGAACTTATTTCAGATATTTATGCTCAGGCAGATAAGGAGAGGCAGCTAATACGGTTCTGGATGATAAGACAATTTATAAAATGCAGAATCGGATAAAAGAAAAAGGGTATCCGGTTACAACGATGAAAGCATATGCAGCAATGGAAAATTATAAAAAAGTCGAAGATTTTCTTAAAAACTGTCAGGAAGAGAAAGCTGGTTCGGTTGTGCTTTACGAGTTGCATTCAGATGGTGGCATTGGCAGAGATAAATTTATTTTTGATGGAAAGGACATGTATTTAATAGGTGCGTGTGCTACATGGAACACCAATGATACATATGGATTGTCCTATATTTCTTATGCAAGGATAAAGGAGTGGAAATATACGGATAAAGGCTGGTTTTGTTATGAATTATGTGTTCCGGAACCACCGGAGGTTACAGAGATTGTTGACGGAAGCTGTCTGGTAAGAATAAAGCCAATGACAGAGGAACAGTGTGAAATGTCTGAAAAATGCGTGCGTGGTTTGGGATATCAGGGAAATAACCTCTTATGTTCCAATTGGGATACAGAGCATATGGAAAAACTGGATTATAACGGATATATGAATATCTGTATGGAATGAAATATGGAGAAAAGTTCAATTCCGAAGATTATCCAAATGGCATTCCTAAAGAGGAATTTGAAAATTTAATTATGGAGTATCTTCCGGTGACGTCAGAGCAGATACGGGAATACGCAGTATTTGATGAGGAAAACCAGACCTATCTTTGGGCGAGACTTGGGTGCTTCAATTATGCGCCTACCTTCTTTGGAACTTCTCTGCCGGAGGTTGTCGACATCAAAGAAAATGAGGATGGAACAGTTACGTTAACGGTGGAGGCGGTCTGTGATATGGTTATTTGCGATGATGCAGTCATAACCCATGAACTTACGGTAAGGTTTGCAGAGGACGGCAGCTTTCAGTATTTAGGGAATAAAATCCTAAATGACGGAATTATGCATATACCAGATTACCAATACCGTATTAAAGAATGATTTGATAATAGTAGTGTTTCTATGGTAATCTTACAGGTGTAAGAAATGAAAGGAGGACACATGAAAAAACTAAAATTAGTTGGAATATTGGCAGCAGTTGTATTGATAGGAAGAGTTGTTTCAATTCCACTTATAAATAACCACACAGCCTATAAAGTGGAAAAAGCATTATGTGAAATCCCGCTGCCAGAGAAAACGGAATTGATAGAGTCGTTGTCACAGGCAGGGAAGCTGACAGGTAACGGAAATGGAATGCAGTATTTAGGAGCAATTCTAATTCGAAGTGACTTGTCTTTGGAAGAATTGGATGCTTACTATTCAGGTTACAGAAGTAATGAGTGGGAATATCTTGTAGATATCCAAGAAGGACAAGAGATTGAAGTGGTCGATCATAGTACATTGCAATTTGCGGAGCAGATAGAGAGTAAAGGATATTACATTGTGTATTCGTGGGGAGATGGGAATTCTTTGCTGAAAGAGATAGATATTCGTGGACACTAAAAAGGAGCAAGATGAATTATGAAATATATTTCCAAAATCAGTAAAATCAGTAGCTTCATATTTTACATATTTCTATTGTGCCAATTATGGCATTTATGCCAATATGGAAGGATGGTGTAAAAATGATTATAAAGTCTATTATGACCGATGAAGATAGAAAAGCATTAGAGTATATGCTTTCGTTAGAATATGCTATGCCATATCAATTACTTAAGACAAAAAATAATAGAAGGAAAATTATTTATATAATGACACCAGTATTATTTTTGTTATCAATCGGCTGCTATTTTGTAAAGAGTTATCCGATGTTTTATGTGGGAATGGGGATTTCTATTATTGCATTGATTTGGATTATTTGGTTTCAATCTAAGGGGAAAAAAATTTGAAAATAATGTCCATGAATTTGTATGGAATAAATCAAGATATAACAAAGTGGAAATTGATGTTCAGGGAATAAAATTAGAAGATAAAAAGATCTGTGAACTTAAAGAAATAGATAGGGTCTTTTTATACCTGCACCAATGTTGGTAGCAAAAAAGTATGTATTATCTGCAGTTTCGATATAACCGATAAACCATCCGTTCACATCCTGGCCATCCACACGTCCGGTTCCGGTCTTTCCGTAGAATGTTCCGGCATCGGAAGAAGAAAGGCAGATGGCATCTTTTACTGCATTGATGTTTTCAGGAGCGAATCCGAAACTGTTATTCTGCAGCTGGGTTAAAAGTTCGACTTGCTCTATTGGAGAAATTTTCAAGGAGGACTCCATCCAATAAGAGGAGAAATCACCACTCATGTTTTCGTTACCATATCCAATTTCCTGAATATAGCTGTAAACGTCAGCGGCTCCAAGCTGTTCGTCCACAGATTCAAAATACCAATTCACAGAGGAATTCATTGCTGACTGTAAGGTCTGATCTGCATTCCATGCTTCAAATGGATAGGTTTCTCCATTCCATGCAATGAACGAATTTTCTGGTGTAATGACGCCTTCTTCCAATCCGAACAAAGCATCGTATATCTTGTAGGTGGAGTTTGGAGCAACCCGTAAGGTGGCATGCTCCATGTCGTGTATACTCCATGCATCATTTTCTAAATCGTATAAAACAAAGCTGCCTTCGTATTCTCCGAAGTATGTGGAGAGATCTATATAGGAAATATTTTCTGAGGAGGAATCCCATTGGTAGTGGCTTCCATCTGCTGCGTATGTAGAAATAAAAGGTGCGAATCCAAGGAGAAGGACAGCAGTCAACATGAATGCAGTCATACCTTTTACTCTTTTTATAAATGTCGGCTTCTCATAAGATGCAATGTTGATAATTCTCCGTTTCATCTGCTTCATGTTTCCACCAAGACCGGCGGCAAACGGAAAAGGAGTAAGTGAAACCTTCTCTGCAAAGTTAATCAGTGTATTACCATAATCTTCGTAAGCATCCTCTTCAAGCATTTTCAAAACGGAAGTGTCACAGGCAACCTCTCTGTCATTACGCATTTCTTTCAGAGCATACCAGACAAGAGGATTGAACCAATATATTACTCCGGCAAGATTCATCAGATAGTTGGCAATAGCATCTTTGTGCTTATAGTGCTGTAGCTCGTGCAACAGCATGTATCGCATGTCGGATTCGTTGTAATCTGAGATGAGATGAATCGGCAGATAAATACAAGGTTTCAAAAGTCCCACAATAATCGGAGATTTCAAAAATGCAGTACTGTAAACAGGGATATTTCTGTGAATTCCCATTTCCTCCATACATCGATGATATAGTCTTCGTACCTCCGGGTTCTGAAGGGGAAGTGCAGATTTCTTCAAATTGCTGTAAGCGGAGTGAGGATTTGATTACCAATATAATCATTGCAAGAATGCCTACAGTCCATATCCCTAATAATATGTATCCAGCAATGGATGGAGTCTCGCTATTTACAGAAAGTGCGAAATCATTCATCCAGTCTGTATTTCCGGTCGGATGAATTCCCACAGCTTCCCCCATAGCGGTTGCGGTACCAGAAGTAGGAGAGCTCTTCAGCTACCAAGCCACGAGAGGATTTGCGGAAATCCGATGAGACGGAACGGTATAAAGGGAACTGCCAGCAACCCAAGAAGCAGGAACCACAGATTATACTGCATCCGGCTGGACAGGTTGTTTTTGAATATCCGCTTGGCTATCAAAAGAATTCCGATGATACCGCTGATAAATACATTGCATATTAAAAAGCGTATCATAAAATTAGCCACGTTAATTGCCTCCTTTTTTTGACCTCTTGGAAAGAAGGGAACGGAGGGTGTCTATTTCTGTTTCAGACAGTCTGTCATTTTCTATATAGGCAGACAGCATGGCAGTGATATCTCCGTCATAGTATCGTTCCAGAAAAGAGTTGCTTTCCTGGCCGATGTATTCGCTTTCTTTCACGACTGGGGTATAAACAAACACTCGGCTCTGTTTTTCATAAGTTAGAACGCCTTTTGTTACGAGACGTTTGATTAAAGTCTGTATCGTCTTAGGACTCCAGCTTGTGGTCTGTAATAATTTATCTGTTATTTCATTGGTACTGATCGGCGCATGTGTTCCGTGCGGTTTTTGCAAGAACAGACTTACTTTCAATCTGTTTTTCAAGCTCGATGATAGAACCTGCTTTACTGTAACTGCTGGCAGCGATTTTGAGATTTTCAATCGCTGCCCAATGCTGCAGACCGGGGCTTTGCGTGAACTTTTCTTCCGAGGTGTCAATGAGCGTTCGGGAAGAATAATCCTTGATAAGAGGTTTCTTTCGGGCAGGGAATGGGACACGTTTTTGTGTCTGTGCTAAAGCCTTTGTTTCTACCCGTTCCTTAATCCGTTCTTTGGTGTATTCTGCACCCAAAGACTTTAAGCTGCCACGGACAAAATGCTCCCGGTCAAGGGGGCGGAAGGAAATGTACTTTAAGGCGTTTTCTCCAATGGTTTCGCCTTTGATTTCATAACCTTTTGCCCGTATCAGCTCCATGCACTGTTCATATGTATCAGCGTTTTGAATTGCTTCATCAATGTCCTGCTTGAGCTTGATTTTCCACGAGGTGCCATTTCTGCCGGATGTCCATTCTTTATAACTTTTACCACGCTGGTTTGTGGGAGAAATGACGGATAACTGATGCTTGGAACACAGCTCATCATTCAGGCGGCGAATGTGGTAGTAGGTCTGTTTACAGTCATGATATTTTTTCGTGATTCACATTATCTGCGGCACAGAAAATGATGTGGTTGTGAACGTGACCTTTATCAATATGAGTGGAAACGATATAAGAAAATTTCCCCTCTAACAGCTTGTCGGCAAGCTCCACACCGATCTGATGTGCTTCCTTATAAGATACCTCTCCCGGAGCAAAAGCCTGTATCAGATGATAGGCTTTGTTGGGGTCTGCCTGATTTGTTTTTGACAGAGCAAATTTGAAGTCAAAGGCAGCGGTTTCAGGACTGCATCCGAAGGAAGAAATGAGACTACTTTCATCTGTTTTTGGGAATTACAGATATAGTTTACTGCCTTATGGACGGTTGCTTTGATAGCATGGATTTTTGTGTACGCCATACTTCATTCATCAACTCCTTTACTTCGTTTATATCGGCTTCATAAACATTGCCCGTGGCGTTCATACGCTTGGCAATCTGGTTCAGATTATTGCCGATACGGGCGAGCGTGGTGTTGTATTCCCGCAGGTGTTCGTAGTTTACATCGTAGACATAGCCATACAAAATCAGATGCCGGATAAATGCGGATTTGCTCTTCATGCCGGAGGCTTTCCATTTCTGATCTAAGATGTATTGCTCGTCATCGCTGAGATAGATTTTAAGTTCATTTTGTCTTTCTCGGTTTGCCATTGCAGTATCAGTCCTTTCCTTATTTGTATAAAAGATTTTCAAATATGCCGTAGCCGGCGGTTGTTTTTTGCTTTTAGGGGACAGGGGATATGCCCCATGCAAGCCAATTTCTGCAAGTTTTTACTTGGAAGAAATTTGGGGAAATGGTGCCTGTGAGGGAACACAGGCAGTGCTTGCTATTCTTCTGCAAATTACCCGTAGGGAATTTGCGTGTTGCGTGAGTATAGGCGAGCGGTTTGCAACACAGTAGGGCGTTACCGCCCTTGTTATGGATAGCGTTGATAATTCGACTTTGCAGTTGGGCAGAAGCAATAAAAAACTGCCACGGTTCATAAGGGCATTGATTGCCCGTAAAAACTCCATAGCAGTTTTGTGTGACTTTTTATGATTTTTGATTCTATCCATAATGATTTTATCAATGGGAAAGGGGAAAGTCAATGGCTGGAGAGAGATAAAAGATTTACAGAGAAATTTAGGGGAATAAGCAAAGATACTGCATATTCTGCATTTAAAATTAGAATTGGAAAACCAGAAGAGAGGGGGTGAAGCATGAATACCGTACATCGTAGAACGGAAATAATCAATATTCTTATTATCAGACGACATACAACAGCGAATGAATTGGCACAGGAATTTGGCGTTTCCATTCGCACGATACAGTATGATATTCAGGCTTTAACTCCGGTTTATCCGATTTATACAAAACAGGGAGAGAACGGAGGAATTTTTATAAGAGAGGATTACAAGCCTTATGCCAATTCGCTGACACCTATGGAAGTAGCTGCCTTGCATGAATTATATGATTGGACGGAGGGCATACATAAAAAGTTTTATTTCAAGTCCTAAGAAAATATGGACCGGATAAATTACAACTTTGATCTTGTCATTCTGATAAAGCACATAATTTTTACAGAACCGTTCATAGCAGACGGAAGTGTGCTTATGTGCTTTTTAGGCTGACAATTTCAGCTTTGATTTTATCCAAAATGCAGACGATGTCTGCGATTGTACCTTGACAATTTCATAAACCAATGCGTACAGGACGTGTGGAATATGTGGAGCCGCTTTGAGGATACGCCATAAGACACCTGCTTTTGCCTTTGGCAGAGGTGGATACGAAGGAATATTGAAAGCAGATATTGAAGTTAAGGTGTGGAGCGAGGGAAATATCCGGCATAAATGTGTAGCAGTTACACGGAGGCGTTGATACATATTTTTGATAATGATACTTCCGGCTTAGTCCGGTCAGATAAGATGACGGTGCGATACCGATGTGGGCAGAGTAATGACCTGCCACCTGTATGGATTTTTTAATATCTTCCAATAAAAGCATATTTGTTTGCTAAGTATGTTTTTATTGGCAGATATGCCATAACCATAGCAAGAGAAAAGAACACACTTTGAAAAGGTAGGTGGAAGAATGCAGGCAAAAGTGAACACAAAAAATTTTATAAGGTATGACGAGGGTGCGGAGAGGTATTCTATGAGTAAACACAGCTTTATGAAATTGGCACAGGATGCTCGTGCTGTTTATAAAATTAACCGTATCACATTGGTAAACGTGAAGATTTTTGAGGAGTATTTGGAATCTTTTCGAGCGTAGACATGATAAGAAAAAGAGGAAAACAATTATTGTATATCAAAAAGTATTTGACTTTTTGATATACAAGTAGTAAAATGAAGTCAGGTTATGAAAGGCAGGTGTTGACGGATGGCAAGAATGGGTAGACCTAAGTTAGAAAATCCGAGAAGTGAAGGTGTATTCATCCGTCTTACAAAAGATGAGCATACAGATATAACAGAGTATGCCAGCTCTCATGATCTGACCATAACACAGACGCTTGTTCAAGGATTTAGAAAGCTGCAAGAGCAGGATAATACCGAGAATGAGTAATGGCATTTGTGACCTCTTTCTTATATTGAGAGGAAGGTGGTACATAATGTCAATGTCGAGAAAAGATTCAAAAGGCAGAGTATTAAGGAAAGGCGAAAGTCAGAGGAAAAACTACGGAAGGTATATCTACCAGTACACCGATTCGACAGGTAAAAAGGCGGGTCGTTTATTCAAATGACCTGTTGGAGTTAAGGGAAAAGGAAAAAGAACTTGTTCGCAATCAGTTGGACGGTCTTGAAAGCTATTGCAGTGGAAAGACAACTTTGAACTATGCATTTGACAGGTATATTTCAACGAAGTATGATTTGAAAGAACACACACGGGTAAATTATAAGTATATGTATAACCGTTTTGTCAGAGATACTTTTGGAAAAAGAATCATCAATGATATAAAGTATTCTGATGTGAAATTCTTTTATTGTTCGTTGATGAACATATTGGGGTTACAGGCGAATACATTGGATAATATTCATACGATTCTGCACCCAACCTTTCAGATGGCAGTTAGGGACAATGTGATACGCAATAATCCGGCAAGCGGTGTAATGGCAGAAATCAAAAAGGCGAATGGAAAGAATAAGGGCATAAGACACGCACTTACATTGGAACAGCAGAGAGCATTTTTGAATTATGTATCGAACAGTCCTGTGTATTGCCATTGGTTGCCACTGTTTACAGCACTTTTTGGAACGGGATGTCGCATAGGAGAAATGATAGGGCTGCGTTGGGAAGATTTGGATTATGAGAATAAAACCATTAGTATAAACCATGCGGCTATCTATCGAGTAATGGAGAATGGAAAGAGTGAATTTCATATTTCTTCGCCAAAGACAGAAGCCGGGATTCGTACTATTCCGATGATGCAGGCTGTAGAACAGGCATTTAAGGATGAATACGAAGCACAGAAAGAAACCGGTTTTAATGTGCAAGTGGTTGATGGTATGAGTGGGTTTATCTTTTGCAATAAAGACGGAATTATCCATAAACCCAGCGTAATCAACAGTGCAATCAAAAGAATTTACGAAGCCTACAATGCCGAAGAAATTATTAAGGCAAAACGGGGAGAGCAGACGCCCGGTATTGATTCCTCATTTTTCGTGTCATCATATCCGACACACATTTTGCACCAGATTTTGTGAAAATGAAAGAAATCTGAAAGTGATTCAAAGTATTATGGGTCATGCAAATATTGAAACAACGATGGATATTTATGCGGAAGCAACAGATGTGAAGAAAAAGGAAGCAATTAAAGCTCTGGAAAATAATAGTGATATATTTTAGGAAGAAGTCCTTGCAAGGGGACGATTTCCAAGACAAACCTGACATCAAAAAAGTCAGAATACATCAAAATGACATTAGTTTGTTGGATTTTGGTGGACAAATATGGACTGGCGATATATAATGAAAATCGTGTAAAAAGCGTTTATCAACTTATTTGGACTGTGGTGGATTAGCTTCGGTTATATTCCCGACAATGAAGTCATTAGACAAATAAACTCCGTAATATTAAGGGGCGTGGCACTTTAATTCTGATTTGGCAACAAATTGACAATAATTTTCGTATGAACCTCAAGCAAATTTTTAGATGATCTTTTTCATATCTTGACAAATGGTGATAAGTCTTGGATTTTAAGGCGTTTTCGCCATTTGTCATTTCGGGAGATACTTGATATATCCTTGTGCGTTTCGGCATAATTTTCAATCTAAAAGTAGTATAGTGGTAGTAAAAGCACCGATTTTGTTATGCTGCTAACTGTTCCATTTCAGCCTTTGCCGAATTGGAGGTCGTATGGGCATAATAGTTCAAGGTCATTGCAATGTTCGGCATCTGGTCTTTATTCTGATTGTTGTACTTCTTCACAATCCCTTTCAACATACTGGCATAATTAGCTGACACCTGAGGCATACCCTCATTTTTGGGGAACAGGGAATTTTGTAGTCCATAACGCTAAACGGGGCGTCATTATCTCGATTCTTCAGTCACACGTTTTAACGCTTAGTAAGCATCCTTTATCATGGGGATTTGTTGTATGTCGTTCTTAGTCTTGGGCGTTTCTGAATAGTGTCATTCAGCGAATTATTTGGAGTCGTTTGCGTCAGTTTAGCTGGAGGCAAGCGCAGATCCAGATAGTGTGACGGGTATACTAAAAAGCAGTTGTTGAGTTAAATAATTGAGCAACATACATAGAATTGTTTATGGCTCTGTTGGTCTTTATCTCAATCGATTATCTTCCACAGCTTTCTTTACAGTATTGGCATTAATACTGTCTGACGGTTTCCGTCCCCCTTCATTTTACGGAGGATATATTTGTAGTATTCTTCTTTGGTAATGCCGCTCATGTGGCAATTTATCACAATTTCCTGACGTAGGGACTTGTGTGTACTCTGGTTAAGTGTAATGTTCAGTCGTAGCTGTTCCACTAGAAGTACGACAGAAAGATTCCCGAAATCCATTTCAAAGTTATGTATCAGCTGAAGATCTGATAATACTTTATGGTCGAGCATGGTTGCTTCATTGATCACGATCAAGGGAGTGATCCGCTGTTTCGCATGCCGATAATGGACTTCATATTCAGTCTTATTTATGACAATGATATTATCAGCAGAACTCCGGTGTTCTGTTTCCAGAAGAAATTCTTTCTGATGTTTTCCGTGGAGAGCCTGCGGAATCTTCAGGCTCAGAAAAGTAGCGGTTTTACAGAGTCTGTCCATTTAGGGATGAGTGCATTGTTTTTGTTTGAGTGTAGCAGGAAATATATCAGAAACAATCCCTGCACAGTTCTTCAAAGGGAGTGAAAGTTTCTTATATCCAGAGAAGCTAAATATTGCATTTTTACACTAAAACCAGAGTTCTATCTTACTTTTTTTTCAGTTGGGGTAAAGAGGGTTTGCAATAATGGATAGAAGAACCAATGCAGGCAACAAGGAGTTCCAGTTGTTTATTCCGGTAGCTTGGACCATTATGGAACGTGAAAAGTCTGGGAGGTCTCAAATTAGATACCACTGACCGGATGACAGTTATGAGGTTTTTAAAACTGTCGTTAAAAAGGATGCCAGCAGCAACAATAAACCTGCTGGCATCATCAATGAGGGCAATAAAATAGATAAGCTTCTTTCCGGCTGCATCCGTAAGCCAAGGTCCGTACATGGTATCTCATATAAGACTTTATTGATATGGATGTTTCCGTTGCAGAGTAGTGTATGGTAGATTTCAGCGGCAGTGGTGCCATGTGATGCCGTGTCGGTGTAAGTGCGGAGTTTGTTCCGAGTCCGGTGAAACTAAACTATCTGGAATAAAAGGAGAGACGGACGACTTGGGACAGTTGAGATCTGTCTTTTTTCAGTGGTACAAGATAATGGTAACATAAAAGGCTTAGGTATCAAAATCTGACGGGATAAACGTTATTTTATTTGATGCCGAAGCCTTATTGAATTTGTCGGAAGCATAGCAGCTTTGGAAGTAAATAAAATGCTGAATTGCAATTGCGTATTTGCAGGTCGCTTTAGCAGGGGAATCATAGAGCACAGTGTGGGGAGACATAAAACGGCGAAACTTGTAAAGGAGGCATTCTGAAGCATGGAAGGAAGCCTGCAGGATATGCATCTGTTATATACAGAACATGGGAATGAGTTTAAAAACAGTACGATGGAGGAACTTTTAGAAACATTTGAAATGGAATGTTCCCTGAGTCATATAGGATGCCACTACGATAAACCAGTGGCAGAAGCTAAAGGTGAGTTACAAGATTATGTAAATTGATATAATCATTATCGGATCTATTTTTCTCTGGGATATTTGGTACCTGTGGAATATAGAGAAAAGCCTTAAAAAGTTGTCTAAAATATCTTGACAATACATATTACAATATTAACAATTATACAGTAGAATATTGATGCGGTGTTTGCTTTAAGAAGCGAGTATTGTGTTTTAGTTTAGGAGGAAAGTATATGAAAAAATTATGGTTATATAAGAGTCTCGAGCGCAGATCAGAATGAGGATCGGCAAAGGATAGCATTGAATCAATTAAATGTTCCAATGAAAATCTTCACCGAAAAACAAAGTGGTAAAAATTTCAATAGACCTGAGTACAAAAAACTCTTAAAAAAGCTTAAAGCCGGTGATGTTCTTTATATAAAAAGTATTGATAGGCTTGGCAGAAATTACGAGGAAATCCAAAATCAATGGAGGACATTAACGAAGCAAAAAGGGCGTTGATATCGTTGTTTTGGATATGCCATTATTGGATACTCGGCAACAGAAGAATTTGATGGGGACATTTATAGCAGATATTGTTTTGCAGCTTTTAGCCTTTGTTGCAGAGAATGAGAGGACAAACATAAAGGTTCGGCAAGCAGAGGGCATCGCTGCTGCAAAAAGCAAAAGGAGTTCAATTTGGACGCAAACCAATTGAGCTTCCATCTAATTTCATGGAAATATGCAATGCATATATAAATGGCGATTTTACTATCAGATCAGCAGCTCGAAAATTGTCAATGGCACCTTCTACATTTTATCGTAAGTACTGCGAAATTGTGGCTAAATGAAACGCTTAATTCCTCAGCTATGCAGGAGTATGGAATAAGTAGAAGTGTGCAGGATATTAACAAAATGGAGTGCTAACGCTTTTTGGAGTTATAATATATATTGGAAAATTTGATGCCCTAAAGAATAATGTATTCTGTGATGGCTATTCCAATGCACATAATCCCATGGTTTCAGTTTTAGTTGTTTTAGATTCGCAAATATTTCAGTCTACGCGAATTTTATCTTTATGATTTTAAATGTCACCTCTGCTACTGCATTATCGTATGGGTATCCTTTAGGACTCAGGGAATGTCCCACCTCAAACGTTTACAGCAGTTATTCTATCGTGTTGTTTTTAAACTCGTTCTCCCGGTTTGTATAAAACAGGCAGATATTCTGCAGGCATCCTTCTACGTCTTGGAATGTCTCGTTTACAAGTACCGCTGTTTTATGTCTCCTGCGTTGTACCCTAAGATTTCCAGGTTAAAGAGGTCAACAAGTGCATATGTGTAATTTCATTGTTTCCCTACTCTTTTTCTTAGGACATCAGCTCTTTCTTTATTTTATGTGTGCCATAATTATCGAGGATTGTCTGAAAGATTTCCGTGATGTCAGATACCAGTTCTGCTTTTGTTTTGTTTCATAGTAAACTCACGTGCCCCGTTTACGTGACACCACCATAAATGAAATATGAGACAGAGTATAGGATATTTTAGGTGTATGCTGTTTGGATTGTTCTATTGTTGTGGTCAAGCTTTTTGTAATAATTATGGCTAAAATCGGATTGTATCAGCATAGTATTTCAGACCTGCCCTGATCAAGAGCATGTCCCTTTGGCATGGCTGCCTTCCAGTTCAAAATCTTGAAACAGTTCATGTAGCTTTCCGTGACTCAAATGGTGTCTATAATGGGTGTATGAATGAGGGCTGGTATGATTATAGGTTGTATAGGAAAATTTCTCAACCGCTGTATATAGTTCTTTTTCTGTATTCACATATTGATGGGCAGTCAGTGCACTGAACTCGATACCTCTGCGTTCAAGATACGTCTTCATTTGATGATAACCATGGACACCGCGATGCTCATGATAAATAGATGGAATCTGATTTTAGCTACTTTTTTAAAAGAGATTTTCCTTTCTGGCTTCTTCCGGTTCTTTGTGCAGACGAAGATTCTCCTTCATAAGAGCAGCACCATCTGTTTTAAAATGTCATTCATCATTTTAAGCTGCAGGTTTTTACAAGTCTTAGCAGTTTCGTCTGCTTTGATGTACAGTTGTTTTTTATGGAAAGTACTGGATTTTTTCGTCTGTTTTACCCACTTATCAAACAAGGAATGGAAAATGCCTTACTCGCGTCAGATATCGCATCTGCATTTTCAAGAATGGTACAGATCAACTAATTGTTGTTTAATTTGTCCCGTGTATTGTAAACTGTTCAACTGCTTTTGGAACTTCAAGAAGAAATGGAAGAATATATTTTTCTCAAAGAAGACTATCAGTAAAAACGAAAAAGAATCTAGCGAATAAATATAAAACTTATAAAGAATAGCGCTTAAAAAGCTTATACCATTTCATAAAGGAAAAGTATGGGCTTTTTAGAGAAAAACATGATACTTAGCTTGTATATTTGAAAAATTGGCTTATACGGGCAAAAATTTTTTCTTAAGTTTATGATATTAATTTGAAGTCGTGGCTGTGAGCTGAAAAAACTTTAAATTTTTTTGTACTAAAATGTAGACTTTTTTTGGCACTGAGTCTTTCTGACTTTGACTATGCCCAAAAATGCGCCATCTGTTATGATGAATATAAGTATATCATAAGTGTGCCAAAAAGTCTACTTAAACAAACAGGCATTTACCTTATTATCAATATTCAATATGGAAAGTGCCATAATTTATACAAATTTAGGAGGTGCCTTTATTGTATCTCAACCCTAATTATGAACTTTCGATTGTTAATAGTCATTATATCTTGATAAACAAAAAAGAAGATAAATATTATGATATTGATAAAGAAACATATGATTTTTTTATTAATGTTAAATGAAATTGATGATTCTCCTGACATACAAGCTCGAAAAAATTTTTTAATAGAACATGGTATTATTATAGATAATACATCTCAAATAAGCACTAATTAAAAAGGAATGCAAGAGCGTGGTGGATTTAGTGTAACTAAAATTAAACTGTTTGGACTAAATGTCAATAGTTGCATTGACAAAAGTAAAATATTATCAAACATATGTAATTCAAACAAATTGATTTCATACTTAAGGATTACAGCAGCTATTGGGGTAATATTGTCTGTTATTATTACAGTTTGGGCTTGCCCGCATTTTTTTAATATCAAGTTCAAAATTCCTCTAAAAGAATACTTACATACTTGCCGTTTGTTTATTGTAGTATCCTCTTAATAACCTGCTTACACGAAGTTGGACATGTTTTTGTGTGCAAACATTTTTGCCATTATGTTGGAAAATGCGGTGTGATGTTATTTTTGTTACGCCGGTCTTATATACAAACACAACCATATCATCCTTTCTTCCTGCGAAGCAGAAATATAAAGTTATTGCTGCGGGAATAGAAATGCAAATTGCAATTTCAGGAATGCTTTCAATAGTGATTGCTGTTTTGCTTTTTTTGGTGATTTTCGGTGGACGGCTATATATTTGGTTAATTTAATGAATATTACATATGTGTTATTAAATTTGAATCCGCTATTTAAGTATGATGGTTATTGGCTACTTTCGACGAAGTGGAACACAGAACGACTATATGAAAAATCTATCTGTGAAGTGAAAGCGGTATTTAGTCTTAAATACAACAAAAAAATTAACAAAAGAAGTTTTTATTTGGTATTGCGGTAATTTGTTTTTATCTCATTATGTGGATAGGTACAATTTGGACAATATACACTTTATTATATCCTATTATTGAGGGATATTCTTATTGTGTGATCGGAGTAGTTATTTTGTTAGTAGTTTGCGAAATTGTGAAGTGGATTAAAACAAAATAATTCTCCAAAAAAATGATATAGTGTCAGTTCAATTATGAACTATCTCTATAAATATAAAAAGAAAGGAGAAAAACCATGACTAATTTTATGTTCAACGAAATTGAAACCGTAGAAGTGCCTTGTAACGGGTGCTTTTGGGGTGGAGTAGGCGCAGTTTTAGCTGGAGTAGGACTGGGTGTATCAATTGCATTAACTTAAAAATCTATGAAAGGAAAGAAAATCATGAATAATTTTCGTTTTGTTGAAGTTGAAACGGTAGAAATGCCTGGGCATCTCGGTTGTGCCGTTGCAGGAGTCATCGTTGGTGGTGGTATTGGTATTGCAGCAATTGGTGTTGGTGCAGCTATTACCTAAATTTTATTTGTTTACATGGTGGAATTTTTCCACCATGTAAACATTCTATTCTTTGTATATGTGAGGGTGTGATAATGGAGTATACTTATATTGTAGGTGCTGGTAGCAAGATAGCAGTTGAGTTTATAAAAAGAAATTCTAATAAAAAATATATTCTCTTTGACTTGGATGAAAAACTACCTTGTTTAAAAGAGGATCTTGTAGGTGTTTTTTCAAATATCCTTTATTTCGGTTTAGACATAAGGGAATGTAAAAAGATAAAAGCATTATTTGACAAGTTAAAAGTATTTCCATGCAAAGAGTTAGTTGTTTTGGCTGGTGTAAATATTTTAGAGGAAGCACTAAATATTTCCGAGGAAATGTGGGATATGATAATTGATACTAATTTAAAGGGATGTTTTTTTATTATGCGTGAAGCAGCCAAAAATATGATTTATCACGATATTAATGGAAGTATTGTAAATATTGCTTCGCAACATGGACATGTTGGAAATTTAAATAGGGCAGCATATTGTGCAAGCAAAGCGGCCGTTTTAAATTTAAACCGTGTTCTTGCTCTAGAGTGGGCAACTTTTGGTATCAGAGTAAATTCAATTTCTCCAACATGGATTACATATTCGCATAATAAGGACTTATTGAATGATAATGAGTTTAAAAAAGAAAAAATCTTTATAAAATTCCTCTTAGAAAATACTGTACATCAACTGATATTGTTAATGCAATTGAATATCTCTTATCGGATAAAAGCAGGATGATGACAGGTCAAAGTATTATATTAGATGGCGGTTGGACAATAAAATAACACTTTTTTAAGCCGTCTTATAAGACATATAGTTTAAGTTACATGATTTTTTAATGCTATAATGTTATTTTTACAATATTAAATATAGAAAGTATGATAAAAAAATATGAAAACAAAAACTTTACTAATTAATTTGCCATGTTATCTTTCTATGAAAGACTTCGTGGAAAATGATTATGGATACAATCCATCATTAGGATTATTAGCAATTGCTGAATATTTAGGTTTGTTTGAGTTTGAAACTAAAGTTATTGATTATAACTATACAAATATAGATTATGAAAGTCTTGAGAGAATTATTTTAGATGAAAATTACTCTGTAGTAGGCATTACAGCCTATACAGAGAATTTAAATTTAGTATTAAAGTTTAGTAAAACAATAAAGAAAATAAACAAACACATAACCGTGGTTGTTGGTGGTCCGCATGCAACGTTAAAGCCAGAAGATATAGTAAAGAGTAGATATGTTGACTGTGTGACAGTTCGTGATGGAGAAGCGACTTTTTTAGAATTGCTTTCCTACTTTGAGTTTGGGGGGAGAATTTATTCCCAAACAAGCACTTGAAGGCGTTATATTTAACAATGAACCCTACAAAATAAGAGATAACGTAACAGACTTGAGTCTTTTGCCAATAATTAACAGAGATAAAATGGATTCATCTAAATATAAGAATGTCGTTACAATATATTCTAGTAAAGGATGCCCTGGGAAATGCATATATTGTGCAGCATCATTTATATCGGGGGGCTCGTTATCGAATAAGAAATGTATACAGCATTTTTTTTGGAGTGTTGGTTAATTTATTATCAACTAAACAAAACGGTGGATAGATTGTTTTTTATTGATGACACATTTACTGTTCATAAAAAAAGAGAACTAAAGATTTTTGTCATCTTGTAAAAAATATAATTATCCACTATTGTGGAGTTGTGAATCCAGAATTGATGTCATGAAGAAAGAGACTATCGATTTGTTTGCAGAGTCTAATTGCTATGCAATTCAGTTTGGTGTGGAAAGCGGGAGTCAGTATGTCTTAGATACCATAAAAAAGAATATAGATCTTGCTCATTTGGAAGAAATCGTATCTTATGCAAGTAAGTATGCAATGGAGATATTTCTTGGTTTTATGTTAGGTCATTACGTTGATACCATTGAAACTATGCAAGATACTATTAACTATATAAAACGAATGTTAAAATTAATCAATATGTTCAATATTCTGTTTCTATCAACACGCCCTTTCCAGGAACGTGGCAATATGAACATGCCAATGAAATTGGATTGACAATAACAGATTTTGATTACTCTCATTACAATTTAATTACTCCTGTAATCAAAACAAAATTTTTTGATAAGGTTGTCTTGGAGAAATTGTTTGAACAAGCAAATGCACTAAGAGTAACAAATAATATGGAAAAGGAAAGTAAATGATGATATTAGTAAGAACCGTACAAAATTTGAGTTATATTGGCACCGTCTGCCATATGTCCGAAGCAATGCTTTCTTGAGATAAATAAGCAAAATCAATTATGCTGTCATATCCCATGGAATGAAATAAAGATGCTTATATTCAATGGCAATACCATCGACCAAAAGAATGTAAAAGAAGCTGTAAAAGGAGATGATGAAGCATGAATAAGCATTTACTTGTTAACTCTCGAGAACACTGTTTTGTGGGAGATTATTTTAACTATCAGGACAAAATTCTGTATATAAAGCAGAGTGAAAAAAGTGAAATTTTTATTAAGCTGTTCTATTCAATATATTGATTATATTATTACTGTTTCAGGGAATCAATATACTTCCATAAAAGATATTGAAAAACAATTAATGGAATTCGCTGGTTAGAAAGGAATAAAATCATAATGAGAAAACTTTATTTACTTGATATTTGTGAAAGAGACGGACTTTTTATCTTTAATAAAGACGAAGTTTTGTTTTCAGAAATTGCAAAAAAATATACTGTTGTAAATACTTCTTCAGATAATATTAGTAATTTAAATGATTTGATTATTAACATTGCAGATGAACACCCAGAGTGTGTATTAATTAAAATCAATTCTAACTGTTCGCAATTAATATGTGCTTTTACTTAAAGGATTGTCCGATGAAGGAATTGTAGAAATTGTTTTAGTGTAGCTTAATGTCCTGCTATCACACAATGTGGTACAGAGGGCGGATTAGACTTATAAGCATCTATCCATTATCGATTTGCACAAGAGTTACGGTAAAGTTATAGGTTGAATCACCATCTCTCTTTTTTTGAAACATCTTTGCTGAATAAATATATGGATAAAAATGAACCATGTTGCATGAGGAGCCATGGATGCATCCGTGTATCGGACCGGATGCCATGGAATATCCATATTTACCCCTGGAAGGGAAGAGCTGATTTAAGCCATACACTTGTTGGTCATTATCATGAAGAGAAAACATTGCGAAGTACTTGTAAGCTTATTCTTTGTGGTGGGGAGGGATATTCGATGCATATTCTTCAGAAGTGTTGCATCGGCAATGGTTGCCTGGCCGCTCCAGTGAGTACACTAAGGAATTGGGCTTTAAAATGGACCTAAGCCGGGGGTGGCCAGAGCCTTGTTTGGTGTGCCGCCGGCCTAATGGCGGTGGGTTAAGTAAGAGCGGCTCACTCGCGACAGTTGCTGCGCTTCATCACTCATAGGAGGCTGGAGCTGGACTGTGACACGAAGACTAAGATTTTACGAAAGCTCAGGCTTTATGCTCTAGCAGGGCATGGGGAATTTTGTTTAGTACAATCCTTCAGTGTAGGCTGCCATCAGAGACGGCGTGTGCTTGGCCATCATCGGCGAAACGCTGGTAAATCCACCTGTTGAATGCACTACTAAAGCGAGGAACGAGCCATTGTAAAGCGACATACACGGTTGATGTGATGGAGGCGTTTCTTGGTGGGATAACTTTCCGATTTATTGATACAGGCATACGCGAAACAGAACGACCATCGAGAACCTAGGGAATTGATGAACCTTCAAGAAATTGGAGCGAGGCGGAAATCGTGCTCTGGATAATTGATGCCACGAATGCCGTCTCCGGATACCACATACTTACCAGATGCTTCCCCGTTGCGAGAGCGGCTCATTCTCGTATTCAACAGATTCGATTGGTGCAGGTGTAACCATCCCCAACTCCAGTTTCACCAAATGCTACTAATGTTGCAGTAAATCTCCATCTCTGCCAAAGGACGTGCCAACCTCGACAAACTTGGTATAATCTCACTTAGCTTGCCACGGTTGCACCCAAAACGATGTCATTGTCACGAATATACGCCACTACGAGGGCTTTGACCCCATGCATGAGCCCATCACCAGCGGGTCCATAGGTTAGCAGAAAAGGAAATCTATCCGGAGATTTTTTGTTTCACAAGATGTCGCAGATGCATTTACCATCAAAAGCGATAATGCAGGGGAGTTACGAACGATATGGTACTTGGGAATGATTTTCGACATTTTGCGTCGGCAAATGATGCTTCAAAACTGCCATAACCAAATTATAACCATTCCGGAATAAAATCTGTTTTCCGGCTATCTATTACCTGCCTGAAAATCCTTGTTTAGTGGCGGTGGTTTTATCCATGTGCTCTATCCTGTTTCTACGCTGACCCTACAAATTGCGGTTGGCAGATATTCACAATGACGCATTAGTTGACGTGTGTTGACAATGGTTTGCATGTGACCAAATCGGGAGAAATAGGGAGAAATTCCTCCCCAATATAAACGAAAATATGGAGTGAGAAAGATTTGTACAGTGTGTGGAAAGCCATTTATGAAAGCTCAAAGAGACAACATGCCTGCTATTGTAGCCATCAGTGTTTCCGATCTTGGCTGCAAAGAGCTGCGTCGGGAACTGCAAGCTTGGCAGTTGAGAACGCTCGCAAGAGTTGCTACAACCTCGAGCAGACCGCGACGGGATTTTGCTTCTCTCTGCCCAAGCAGCAAAGTTGATGGGCGTAGCAGACATACATATATAAATTGGTAAAGGAATCAAACTTCGGGCTTCACGCATCAGTGGTAAGAAGTCAGCTCATTTCGTCGTGCTGTAATGATGAAAACCAGTATGAGCATCATGCGTTAAAGGTATTACTGCTGAAGAAATTGCAGAGAGAAATATAGGTCAACATAAATGATTTGGACTTTTCACGGCTTCAGGTTTGAAAGGTGCAGAATACGCCAATTCAACTATTATAACCAAGAAACATATCGATGCTGCCTTTGCCAAATAAAGGGGTTGGACCCGACTTGACAGGAAGATGTTTAGGGAAAAATACGGTATGACACGCGTCGCCAATCCGTTCATAGAATTATTATCAGTTAATCAAAGATTCTACTCAGGCTACAGATTTCTCGAAGGTTCAGAACAGGAGAGCAAAGCGGGAATACCGTCAAGGAGGCTATGGAAAAATTCAAGAGCTCTCCCGCGACTCTGTTTGGAATTCTGCAATTCCATCAGATCAATCACTTGAGGAAAGACGCAGTTCTAAAAATAGAGTTGACAGGGTTATGGAATTTATTAAACTGTCCATTAACTAAAATTAATCTCTGCTGTGGTGTCCATGGTGCATTAGAGTTTGCCAGCAATTAATAATAACATAAAATATATTGTTATCATGAATGTAAAAACAAATTAACGTTAGAGAACACGTCACCGTTAAAAGAAAGGTAGATGATGTCCCAGTTAGTATCCTGGGTATCGAGACAAGAGACTATGAAGTTATCGTCATGATCAGCAGCATCATGTCTGTGCAATCGAGAAACAAACGAACAGAATTTCAACGAGGTAATGACCAGCCAGAAACCATCCGTTTGCCGCAGGTTCAGGTCAGTTGTCAATGAACAGTGACTGCTTTGACTGATACAAACTCGGCAGACTTCTTGGGCATTTATCAACCAGCTCCGTAAGCATGACAGAAATGGGAGTTTGTCTATCTGCATTTGCATGGCATTACATGATAAATGCTTTTTGAGAGTTGACACCAGTTTCTGGGGAGTATCTGCTCTACAAAAAGCTGAGACAAAGGACGCGCTTACAGGCTTCCGCATCAGGGATACTGGTCTACTTCAGAGTTCTGAAAGTACTCTACCACCAATGGGGCCAGGTAAGACATGTCAATGATTTTTTGGATAGATTTAGGCTCGAGAGGATGCTTGAGCCAAAGGGTATCTGTCTAATAGATAAGACTGTACAAGTTAAACATGACTTTTAATTTCATAAAGCCCATTCTGAAATATCTTTCATGTATGACCAGTTACATTATCAGTGAGTATAGCACTGCTAGGGAAGATGTTGTAGGCCTTTCATGGAAATGCGTACCCATATCAATTACACAAAAAACAAAGCCCGGAGATATCATTCCTATTAGGTGAAGAGCATTGGGATTGATGAGCTATAATTCTGAAGAAGAAAGGTTTGGTATTCAAAGGGACTTATGCGTAGTTGGACGCAAATCCCAATGAAAGAATTGGATTCATTCTTGCCGGAATTACAGAACATAACATTTCCTCGTGTGTCGTAGAACATTTTTTAACGCTACGGCAGCTGCCGGAACGGACATCCGCCTGCACAGAGCATCATGGCTGCACAAAGAGTAATCTTACACTCAAGGTATATCAAAGTAGTGGATGCCAACAAACGTGGAAGCTAACAGAAGATTACCTTGACTGGAAGGACTGACAGCCACTTATCCCTATTTTCAGCGGTTAGAGTATGATTTTGATGCAATCGCCACTCTAATATAATATTGAGCGTTCGTGTCACTAATTATATATATCCTGGAATATAGCACATAACTTTGCCGCTTGCCAACCATTTCAAATACTTTACGGCAGATGACAAATAATACTCAAATTCGGACCAAAGGATAAGTTAGCATATGGC
>VOFB01004238.1_pt1 | contig 39777 bp, 55 predicted proteins | sample 5384141 | NCBI WGS metagenome assembly VOFB01 (sample SAMN12384721, study PRJNA508395) | human gut metagenome | isolation source: healthy gut A | host: Homo sapiens
GTAAATGCAAATATAAGATTGGCTCTGGTGAATATTCACAGAAGCTGCATCTTCGCATTCTACCAGTGTTACTGACGATGAGACAATTGAAGTATTAGGTGTTCCCCGATAACGGTTATTCTTTTTTGAACAATGGAATATTGGTGGAACTATATAACTCTAATCCTTATTCAAAGGTTATTACTGAAAATGTAGATTTCTCTTGTAATGTTCGTAGAGATTCCACCGGAAGAAGTTACTATTACGGTAGGTTCTGACGGAACTAATGAAACTCGTTATCGTATAGGTGATGGTTCTTGGTCTAATTGGTCTACTTCTGAACACACATTTAAAACTGCTGTAGGTTCGATTTATTTAGTTGAAGCTCGTGCGGTTGGTAACTACAAGTTTAGAGAGTGGAAATACAAGCGGCGCAAAGGTTTCAGATAATCCTGCAACATTCACTGCTAAAACCGAACGAATGCAACGCATATTGCCACGTTCGACCAAGGATCATGCGAACGCTAACTCTTACTGCTGGAACGGGTGGTAAAATGTCGTGCAAAGATCAATGGACGTTGGAGCGACTATTATAGTGGGCAAAGACTTACTCTGATATTATTGACGGAACTACCGTTTCTGTAGAAGCATTAGCAAATAGCGGCTATCATTTCCAAGGAATGGATTGATTCGGTGCGCCTCAACTTTACGTGATATTGTCATGAATGACTCTAAATCTATTGAAGCTCGTTTGAGGTTGATGCTCTGATAAATTCAAGTTACCTATGAAGCTATTCCTAACGGAAGTGCTACAATGGAAGGTGCTGGTACTTATGATAATGGTGATACTTGTACGATTAAAGTTAATGTAAGCCCGGGTTATACTTTGAATAAAGTGCTTGTTGATGGTGTTAAAAATCACTCTTAACAGTAATAATCAGTATAGCTTTGTGGTTGAGAAAAACATTAAGGTTACTATTGAATGCGATCTTATTCCTGAACCTACACATTATACACTTACAGTTAAAACCGAAGATGAAGGCGCAGCTCAAGGTGGTGTTGGTATCAATAAAGAATCTAATTTAGGAGTTGAAACTGCTGAATTTGAGGCTGGTATTGTTGCTACTATTCATGCTACAGCTGCTGAGGGTTATAGCTTTGGTGGTTGGTGGAAAGATGGAGTTAAGGTTTCTGACGATGTAACTCTAAGTGTTACTGTTGATGCTGATAAGACTTATATTGCTAAGTTTACTCAAGATCCATATCTCGAATTAGATAAGACTTCTCTTACTTTCGATGCTACTGGTGGAACTCAAACTGTTAATGTTACTTCTAACGTCGAATGGACGGTTTCATAATTAGGGGAGGGGGGATACTAAGATGGCTATTGCTTCTTGGCTTACCCCTGCCGCTAAGAGTGGTACGGGTAATAAAACGGTTGGTTTAACTGCGAGTAAGAATACCGGTGCAAGCAGAACAACTATTGTTACTGTTTCAGTCAGCGGTATTACGAAAACTATTAATTGTACTCAAACGGAAGCTGATAAATTTACTATTAAGATTTCAGCTTTAACTACCAATAGTTCAGGAACTACTATCACAAATATTGGTGATTGTTCTATTGGTTCATCTGCTACAGGTGGAGTTAAAGAAGGAACTTATTATCGTGATACTAGTGTCACATTAACTGCTAAAGCTGCTCCAACTGGGTATGATTTTGTTGGTTGGTATGAAGGTTCTAATCTTGTTTCTACAAGTCTTTCTTTTGCTGTTACTTTAACTGCTAATAGAACTCTTGTTGCTAAATATAAGATTAAGAGCTATACTATTAATGCAACTTCTGAGGATACAAACAAAGGTACTGTAAATCCTGCAGGTCAAACTGTAGAACATGGTGCTAATGCTACTGTAGTTGCAACTTCTAAGGCTGCTTATAATTTTGCTGGTTGGTACAACGGAAATACGAAAGTATCTAGCAATGCTTCATATACATTTGCTGTTACTGCCAATATCAACTTAACTGCTAAGTTTACAATTAAGACTTTCACAACTACTACCGCTAATTCAACTGGTGGTACAGCGAGCGTTAATAAGTCTAGTGTAGAATATGGTGGTTCTGCTATTTGGACAGCTACTCCAAGTACTGGCTATAACTTTAGCAAGTGGTCTAATGGCTCTACTGCTAATCCTCTGACAGTTTCTAACATTACTGCCAATACTCATATTACTCCGGTATTTGTTCTCAAGTCATATACTGTAACTTGGAATCCTAATGGTGGTTCTGTAAGTCCTACGTCAACTACTAAGACTCATGGTTCTACTTTAGGTACATTACCTACTCCAACAAGAGCTGCTGATGCTCAATACACTTATACATTTAAGGGTTGGTTTACAGCTGCAACGGATGGTACTCAAGTATCTGCATCTACTACGGTAACAGGAAACGTTACTTATTATGCTCAGTGGACTGCTAATATTAGAAGTTACACTGCAACATTCAATGGTAACGGTGGTGGTACTCCTAGTCCATCAACTATTACTAAAACGTATGGTTCAGAATTAGGTACTCTTCCGACTTGTTCTAGGACAGGTTATACATTCCTTGGTTGGTATACAGCATCTAGTGATGGTACGAAAATTTCATCTACTACTAAGATAACTGGTACTGTTACCTATTATGCTCAATGGTCTATTAATAGTTATACTTTAACCTATAATGTTAATGGCGGAAATGCAGTAAGTCCTACTTCTAAGAGCATTCAATACGGAAGTGCTTATGGTACTTTACCGACGCCTACTAGAGCTTCTACTGCACAATACAGTTATACATTTGCTGGTTGGTATACTGCTGCTACTGGTGGAACGCAGGTTACTGCTAATACGACAATGGGTGCAGGTAATACTACAATATATGCACATTGGACTGCAACTACAAGGAGTTATACGATAGGTTATCAAACAATATACGGATCTTTGAATAGGACTAGTCAATCTGTTGCTTATGGGTCGAAAGGCTCTTGTACTCTGACTATGCCTTCAAATGATGCTCAGTACACTTATACTTTCAAGGTTGGTATACTGCTGCTAACGGTGGTGGAACTAAAGTTGGTTCTTCATTAACTTTAGAAACACCGAGTGTAACAGGTGCTGCTACTTATTATGCTTATGTGACCAGAGCTGTTAATAGGTACACCTTTACATTTAACGCTAATGGTGGTAGTACTCCCTTCTTCTTCATCTATAACTAAGAATTATAATGAAGCTATTGAACGTTACCTACTTGTTCAAGAGCTGCGGATAATACTTACACGTATACATTTGCAGGTTGGTTCGATACTTCTGCTACTAGTGGTGGTACTCAATTAACTACGACAACTAAGGTTACTTCTAATAAAACTTGGTACGCTAGATGGACTGCAACTTATAAGAATTATACAGTTACTTGGAATGGTAATGGTGGTACTCCTAGTAAGTCTAGTAGTTCATTCCATTACAATGACGCTTTAGGAACTCTTCCTACTGCTACAAGAACTGGATATACTTTCAAGGGATGGTCTACGTCAGCTGGTGGTTCTGTTAATGTAAGCACAACTACCAAAGTTACTGGTAATGTTACTTACTATGCTGTATGGCAAATTAACAGTTATACACTGACTGTAACTGCGGGTACAGGTGGTACTGTTAGTGGAGGTGGTACTTACAATTATGGTGCAACTGCTACATTAAAGGCTACACCGTCTGCCAGTTATCACTTTGTTAAATGGAGTGATGGTAATACGAATGCTAGCAGAACTGTTACTGTTACTGGAAAATGCTACTTACACTGCAACGTTTGAACAAGATCCTTATTTGAATCTTGATAAAACTAGTCTAACGTTTGGAGCTGCTGGTGGTACACAAACTGTCAAAGTAACTTCTAATGTTAATTGGACTGTTTCTTAAACTTTTTAAATGTTCCGCTACGCTTTGCAGACCCCAGTAGGGGAATAGCTTGTGGGGCGTGCGGAACTTCAAACTTTTTACGAATAATTAAATTATTACTGTTATGGTTAAAGATTCTGCCTTGAATGAAAGAGCAACTACTGTTGAAATTGAGGGTTTGGTTGATGGAGTTGGTGCACCTGTTATGCGCGCCGGATATGCTTTGAAAGCTAAACCGAGTTGGATCACTTTAAGTGCTGTTGAGGGAACTGGTAACTCTCAAGTAGATGTTACTGCTCCGGTTTATAAAGGTCGTAACAGGCGTTCTGGTTTGATTACCGTTACTGTTGAAGATTTGACTGAAGACGTTACTTTGCAGCAGAAAGGTTCTACGATTTGGGATGTTACTACTCAATCGTTGGCTTTTCGTTAAAACCGGTGAAGCTAAGAAGTTCACTGGTAATTCCAATTTAGCTTCTATCACGTTTGCTGTTGATTCTAACGCTTCTTCTTGGTTGACTGCCGGTAAATTGGTCGTAAATAAGAATGAATATAATTCTGGTGTTGAGATTGAAGGTGATCCGGGAGCAGATGATGTTTATGCTTTCGAAATTACGTTTTACCGCTGCGCTAACCCGACGGTTAAAACTCGTACCGGTAATATTACCGTAAATGGTCAGAAATACACTGTAACTCAAGCTGCTGGTGATGCTACTTTGACTGTATCTCCGACTGCATTGACTTTCCACTGCTGCGGGAGAAACTAAACAGATAACGATTACTACGAATACCGCTTGGACTATTTCGTAAGTCGTCTGTTAATTTGATTATAGGTCTAATAGGTACTAATGTGCTTATTAGACCTTTTGTTGTATATACAGATATTAAAAACTGTGGAAGAAACAATTATTTTTAATCTTTTTAATTCTATAAGTTTTGCGTTTATTGCCATTGTGCTTTTAACTACTTATGGCATTAATGAGATTATCACTAAGATTACTAAAAAGAAACTACCGAGATATTTCAAGTCTCTTGTTAGCTTAATCGTAGGTATTGCAATTATGGTGCTTTACTTATACAAATTAGATGCTTCATTGAAACGGTGCTGCTATCTTTTCTGATATGTACCTTTGGGTATGATTTAATTATCAAACCTATACTCAAAGCTATAAAACGGCATTTTGCTGATTCTAAAAACGTATAATCGCGGACTAAAGAAGTGCTACTGCTAAATTGCGTAGTACTTCCTTTTTTGTCATATCAAGAAAATTATTGCTCGCTTAAATCATTGACTAAACGTTCTATTAATGATTTAAATTCCTTTAGGTATGACACCTGTGACTTATTAATTTGAATAAGCTCTTATTAATTAGAGATATTCAAAGATTGCTAAAACTTATATCAATGATGATAGAAGTTATCGTTGGATTGGAAGAACAAAATTGCTGACGTATATCATATTGGTTATGTAACTTTTATGAATTACATTAGTGTTCCCTCTATTAATGCAAAGACTGACGAAGCTATCGCTAAGAAGAAACGTTGAATATAATGTTCAACTGTTGAGTATTAATGTTCATGTTATAAATCATTTCATTGTTATCAGTACTAATAGTAATATATTTGTTGTGCATCTCCATGTTGAGGTGCATTAAAACAAATTAATGCTATGAATACTGAAAACGAAAACTGGTGTTAAAGTTCCGAAAAAGGACAAATTAACTACAACACTGTTGCAGGTTCTTTAGGTCTTGCTGCTTTTGCAGAACTTAGATTGAGAAATTGGTTAGGTAACGGTAATGGTTCGGTTGCTGCCGGAGCTACTGCTGTTGCTGAAACTCCAATTAGTTTCTGGTCTTATGGCCGAACTTGCTAAAGAGAAGTCTGAACGTTATGCCGATAATGTGGGGTATAAACACGTTTAAAGAGGCTTTTAGCTTTAATCAAAGAAGAACGTGAAACTCGTCAAGCTAACGACAAGATTATATTTGAAACTCTTGCTCGTTTGGATAAGAAATCTGCACTTAACAAACAGGATATTGAAAACTTCAAGAAAGAAGTCGCTCGTGAGTTCAGTGATGTTCGTCACGATTTTAAAGCTGCTATTGCTATTGAAGCTGAACGTAGAGAATCTGCTGATGAACGTATTTTCGATTATGCAAATTGCAATTTCGTTAAGTACATCAAAAGATCAATGCTGCGGAGATTTGTCCGGTTGTTGAGTTAGCGGCTCGTACTGCTGGTCCGGCTGTACCTGATCCTAACGCTCCTATCACTTCTACAGCAAACGCTTAATCTTGAAGTGGTATGACTAACGCAGAACTTGTTGCAGTAGCTGTTGGTAAATGGCTAACACCAATCGTTAAAAACTATTGGAGGTGGGATTAAGATTCCTGTTACTTCTGGTATCGGAAAGTTTATGGGTAGTGTTTTTTGGTTTAGACCTTTCTACTTATAATCTTCTGAATGAATTAGATTTTATTATAGAGCCTACACTTGATTATATTATTAAGCCTCAGTTGGCTAAGTTATCTAAGTTCATACCTGATGAGCAGATTCCTAAAGTAGTTAATAGCTATCTTGATGCAGCTATTTCTAAAGCTACTGCTAAAGGTTCTGTGAATCTATTTGGTTTTGAGTTCGAAGCTACTGCTTTTTCAAAATCTTAAACGTGAAATTGATAACTCTCTTAAAAATAATGTAAGTCATGATGAAAGACCCGCATGAGCATAGTGATATGCCACACGAAAAATGAAGATGTAAGAAAGAGGGATTGTCGAAAGTATAAAGAACTCTACGGAAAACATTTTACTAAAGACCTATGTGAATGGGCTGTTGAACGTATGGAGAATCGTAATGGTACTACTCATCATTATAATCTTGATGAAGTCAAATCTATTTGGCACAAATACAAGATGAATGATCTCCATAATGCTAACTGGTATGATGTTATGTATGTAATGAATATGGCTTACGCAGATTTTTATGGTCGTTTGTTTACCGAACATCATGAATGTGCTATGTATGCTTATCTTTACATTAGTGATCCTGACGGTTACGAAGGTATTGCTTTCCAAAGATGGTTAGCTGATATTAAAGCTCAAGACGATGAAGTGCCTTGGCAGAGATTCATCTAATTAGTTTTGGTCGCAGGTGTTATTTATATCAAGGCAATTTTAATTATTCCCTAATCCGACTACTGGTTCCGCTGGTAGTCGGATTTTTTTGTTTATAGCAACTTATTCAAACACGCAAGTATGAATTATAAAACACGTTGTGTAATGAGTGGTATTTTTATTGCTATATTGAACTTGATTGGTGTTATCGTTTCATCTATTGGTGTTGTCTTCGTAAAAAGAATGGATTGCTAAGAAGAGACGTAAGGTTGTTACTAATCTTCTTGCATCTAAAAGCAGAATGTTGGATGCAACTCGATAAAATAGCCTCAAACATTAGAGAATCTCTTAATGCTAAAAGGTGTTTACGTTGCATACTTTCATAATGGTGGTAAGTTCTGTAATGGTATTAATATGGATAAGTTTACTGTTATCGCAGAAGATTACGATATTAGTATTACAGATTCTTATAAGAATCGTTATAAGAATGTTCTTACTTCTATTATGCCTTATACTATTCTACGCTTATACAGAGATAGTAAGTACATTTTCCGTATGAGCGCTTTGACAAAAGTATCATTCTAATATGTATGTTGGAGATCTTCGTTCACGTGGATGTAATACTGCTATTAGCATTCTTATTCGTGACTTGAAAACTGATATGCCTATTGGCTTTCTTAGTGCTGAGTTCGAGCTTGACTTTGAACCCGACGCTGAAATGATGCAAACATTCTGGAAAAATCACAATCGTATTTCTCGCAATATGACTATGGTTATAGATGCGACAGAAGATACCATTAAAACTAAAATACCATGACTGTTATTTACGCAAGAACTAGTCTGCCATCAAGGTGTGGTAGAGGTTTCAAAAATCAAAAGAACGTTATTAGAGTTACTAACCGGTATACTAATGCTGGTCCGTGGCACGGAGTTGTTCCAGTTAAGAATCGTCCTATTATGATCATAGGTGGTTCTGATACTCCTGAACTTGAATTGTCTACTAATCTTCTTAAATTTATCCCTAGAGGTGAAACTAAGAAGCTTGGTATTACTACTAATAAATCTTGGCGAATTGTTTAATGTATTATTATGGCAACACTTAATCAATTAGGAAGTAAGATTTCTAATATATTAGGTAAGCCCGGTGATCATAGCATTCAAGAGAGAGCTAAAAGATGCTTGTAAGGCACTCTTTGCTACTTTTATTCGTCAGAGTATTGAGCGCAATGGTGTAGATGAGGTGCTTAAAGTTAGCTTTAATGTTCCTCTTATCTGCGTTCCGCTTACCGATATAGAAAAAACACATATGCGGGAATTGGTGCTAAAGATATGGTTCTTACTACTGAGCATCGAGTTCCTACACCTTTACGTATGCCTAATGATGCACCTTTTCTTCATGTTTATACTCAACATGATGATGGGAGTCTTATTACATATAAGTACGCTAATAATAGCGTAGTTCCGCTCCTTACCACAGTCTATTCCCCTACTGGGGTTTGGGGAGTGTATCAAATCGTTAATGGTAAACTTAAAATTATTATCAAAAATACTCTCAAAACTTTGAGATTGATGCTAAAAATTATAAGTTTGTAACAATTGTGTATGTAGCTGAAAATCCTGCTGAGGTTATCACTATGTATATGGAAGATGATGGCCAAGATATTGAACTTCCTCTTCCAACTGATATGATAGAACGTATAACTTATGAGGTTCTTAGAACTGAATTTGGTATTAAGCCTACAGAACACGAAGTTAAGATTATTAGTGATGCAACTTATGCTCCTAATGATCCTAATGGTACTCAACGTTTAATCCATAATAAAGTAGAATAAACTATATGGAATCCATGCACTATTACCACGACTATCTCGAACAATGTTATAATACTATCGAGAAATTAAGTACTGATCTTCATAACATTTATGTTAGACGTAACAATCTAGCTAATATCTGTTATGCTAATCTGAATCTTCTTGAATTGAATGGAATAACTAAAGAGATTATTGATGATCTTATTTTAGGTAAACGAGTTAAAGGCGTTAAGCTCTTACGTAAACTTAATTGGAGTGACGAAGCTAAAGCAGTATCTCTTCGTATTACGTTCAATCGTTTTGTTTATCTATCTACTATTCGTATTCCTAAACTTCTTGCTATTATTAGATATTACGATTGGATGTGTCGTATTCCTTATCCGATATTTAATCAAATACAGAGAGGTCTTAATAAGTCTCTAATTGAGAATCTTATTCGTGGTGATAGTGTTTCTTTAGGTACTTACATTGGTAAGTTTCAAGTTCAACGTGCTGTTGCTAGAGAATCTGTTGATTGGGCTGCTTCGTTTCGTCTTAGGGATGAGATGATTGCTGCTGGTATCGAAGTTAAGAGTTTTCTTAATCCTTATGGTAAGAGTTGGCACGTTAAATCTGATAATCCGTATTATTGGTTTTGTAAATGGATACGTCATAATATGGGTGTTGATGTTGTACCTAATCAAATATTCTATAAATTTAAACCTAATCATTGTCATGTAAACATTATGACTAGCGATAAGGTGCTTAGGCATAAATCTATAGAAGAAGTTATTAAAGCGGATAATCTTGCATTTGATGCTAAACTCAAATACATGATTGAACATGATAAAACTATTATGGATAGGTATCCGCCTACTAAAAGCAAAAAGAGAACGTATTAAAAACAATGAAGTAGATGAATATATTAGACCAAAACTTGATTAGTTCTAGTGTTGTTATTCATAGGATTATAGAAGATTATGATGTTCATTCTATGGATTTTATGACTCGTATTCCTACTTGGATATGTGAAGCTCTTACTGATTTAAATATTCAACAGCATCTTATTAATGTTGGTAAAGTTATCGACTTTGATGAGTATCGTTGTGAGATTCCAGAGGGTTGTGAGAATATACGTCTTGTTACAATTAATGGTAAACGCGCGGATTTTACTACTAATCCTGCTCCATTTGAGCATGATGATGGAAATTATATACCGCTCGCCGTTTCATTCCCGATAGGGATAAACCTTACAGAAAATGTCGTTTTTGACTTCATACAGACGATTTCCGGCAGTTTATATACGTATTCGATTAACGGGTCGTATTTGCATTTGAATGTCAGAAAAGGCACGCTAGGTATCTTATTTCACGGGTTGCCAATGACACTTGACGAGATTCTTAAAATCAATGTTCCTCTCATACCTAATAATGATGTTCTTATTGATGCTCTAAAGAACTTTTGTTATGATGCGTATTCTTCAACGTAATTACAGGCATCCTGTTTTAAATCTTAGAGATAATAATCCTTATACTAATCCGGCACTTGCTTACGATAATGCTAAAATTAAAGTTCGCAATGCTTGTAATAGGCTTACTAAAGATAAACGTGATGATTGTAGTAGGTCGTTATTAAACTTCTTAAATATAAAAAATCATTATGTGAACGGCTATGAAAGTAAACGCAGGTCTTTACCCTAACGCGAATCCGTCATTAGTCAATAGTGATACTAAGTCTTATGCACTTAATGTTCTATATAACGAGGATGGTGAGACTCTTATCAATGAAAATGGATTTGAGAAGCATCATGATTATTCTGATTATGGTCAGTGTATTGGCACCATTCCGATTCCCGTTGGAGTGGTGCTTTTTTTCGTTAATAGAAATGGTGCTAATCTAGTGTACCTGACGGAGACTACATTATATGGCATAGTGATGAAACTATTGAAGGTGATATAAAGTATTCAGATGTTATTTATAAAGCTCCTCTAGTTGGTGATAGTACAGTTTTAAATTTTAGTGAAGATCGTTCTATTACTGGTGCTTATTCTTATAACAAAAATAATCATCTGATTATTACTTTTACAGAAGGTAATTCAACTGCTGCTAATGAAACTCGTTTGATAAATCTTAATACCTTTTTGTGATGATTATGATCTTGCAAAAGACTATTCTGATGATACTACGACTATTTACAGTTTAGGTACTGATTTAACTAAAGAGAAGTTATTGAATCTTATACCTGATGTTGAATATCCTACATTAACAGTTCAGTCTATTGACGGTGGTGGTTTACTTGCAGGCTCATATCAATTTGCTGTTGCATATAAACTTAAAACCGGAGATTATACTGACTATTCTTTGTTATCTCCTACATATTTTGCTGCACCTAAATACAATGAAAGTATTAAAGCTGGTCAGCTTACTTCTCGTAAGTTTCAAATTGATATTACTAATATAGATTCTCAATTTGATGAATGTAAACTTGGTATTATCTATAAAGGTAAAGATGAAGAGAAAGCTTATGAATATGAGAATATTGATATTAAAGGTAAAAATAGTACAACGGTTTATATCAGTAGTATTAATAGTTTGAATACAGTTACTCTTAATGATATTGTAATTGGTAATATTTCATATATTAAAGATCAAGCTCATACTAATTTTAATTCACAGCTTATTCGAGCTAATGTTAGTATAAATGATATTACTGGTCTTGATAAGCATATCAAAGATAAAAATCTATGTACCGCTAATGGTCTCAATGGTACTGGTAATATTAAAATTAAAGAAGAATTATTCAAATCTGTTGGTGATAAAGGTGACTTTGAAAAGAAAGATCTTTCTAATGATACTTGTATCAAAGATAATGAATACTACTTCTTATATTTAGGTCTTATTGATTATAAAGGTAAACTTATTAATGTTTATCCTATTTATAATATTCAAAAAAGAATAGCTATTACTTTAAGACTTCTAACTTCAATATGATCGGTAGTGATGGTGCTGTTAAACATCGTATGTTTAGATTTAAATTCGATCCTACAGATTTCTTTTCTAAACTATTTAAAGATACTACTAAAATTGAAATCGCTGATGGTCTTGAAGAAGTTGGAGTTATTGCTCGTAAACAAATTAAATCTTGGGTTGTTTACATGGCTCAACCTAATAGTTCTAATAGCAATTGGTGTTGTCAATCACTTGTTGTTCGAGATTTAGCTTATTCTAATGTAGTTGGTAATAACTATAAAGGAGCTTTTGCTTCTCGTGATAGATATAGATTATATCCTCTTGAATATCTGATTGAAAAGAAGACTATGCCACAAGTTAAAGCTTATAGCGTTTCGTAGTGCTTATGAACGTATGACTTGGAAGCATTGTTTCAATCGTCAGAAAAATGATACTAAAAATGAAAAAGGAGATGGTTCTGATTTGTGGGATGAAGGCGGTGATTTGATTCAATCAGTTCTTCTTTCTGATTCACTTATTGTCAATAGTAGACTTAATGGACCTACTATTAAACCTGAATTTATTGCTAATAATAATTCAGCTGTTTCAAATATAGCTGCTGATTCTAGTTATAAATTTAGTAAAAATGATAGTCTCGATGATAACGCTATGTTTGATAGTAAATACTATCCGAATGCATGGAATAATAAGAGTTATCAACGTGTTACTATTACTTATGGGAATGGTGACTTACTAGATCCCGGATTTGAATATAACAAGATATGTAAAGATTATTCTGCTGCTGGTGAGTGGAAAGGTGATGATAATCCAAATAGTCATGGAGATGATAGAACTGTTGCAAGATTTCAATGGTATTCTATTATTGAAAATAATCGTGCTATTATAGATTGTTACTATCATGATCGTAATGCAGATGATATATTCAAGACTATTGACGTTTATGCTCAGAATCTTTCTTGTATATCTCCCATTGTTAGAGTTAAATATCATCCCGTAACATATATTGCTACTACAAAAGCTCAATATCTTAAAGGTGATACATTTGTTGCATTTATAACTCAACGCTGTGTTGCTCCTGCTGCTGGTTTCCAATATGAAGGGGTTGGTGCTACTATTGCTAATTGTCATAGAATTATCATTAGTTATTTTATATTTAGTCGTATGAATCTTCAATGTCGTCATGATGGACTTGGAGTTAATAGTAGTGCTTATAAGATATTTGAACGTAATATTTCCAATATTGCTGAGAATGATATTGAAAAAAAGCTATTCGTTGGGCTCTAAGAATAATTACTATCAAGAAGCTGATAACTTAGGTCATGTTAGTTATCCTATTGATAACTTTTGGAATACTGAGGATGGTAAGTGTTATGAGACTTCTATGAATTGGAATGGTTTTAAAGACGCTGTTATTATTAAAAAAGATTGACGATATTAAAAACCTTTCCTTCTCGCATTATACGTTCAGATGTTAATCCTAGTGAATCTACTGATATTGGTTGGCGTCGATATAAAGCTGATGCTTATAAAGATGTTTCAATTCAAAAAAGGTGCTATCGAGAATGTTTTATCTGATGATATTGCCTTATATATTCAACAACAATACACATTACTTGTAGCCGCCATTAAAGATACTCTAGATAACAATGATGAAAATACAACTTATGTAGGTACTTCTGATTTGTTTCAACGTGAACCTAAAGAAATTATTTATAGCACTACTGGTAAAATTGGTTGTAACAATCGTTTTAGTGCTATTATTACGCATCGTGGTTATCTTGTTTGTGATGTCGAAAAAGGTGAGATTTATCTTGTTAAGAACGATCAAAACGTAAGTGAGTTATCCGATTTAGGCTTCAAAAGTGGTTTAAAGAGCATATTTACGCTAATGCTACTAATCCATTGTCGCATAGTGGATGTTTCTTTACATACGATGAAATGCACCAAAGATTTATATTCACTAATAAAATTATAGATAAAAACGGTGCTATTGATTTGTATAAGTCTTATTCTATTTCCTACTCATTAAAGACTAACTTATGGACGTCTTTTCACTCGTATATCGGAGATTATTCATACATTAATCGGCATGGAGTCTTCTATATAACTAAAGGTTCTCTTTTAAGACTGATGCTAAGAATAAAGGTATTTACTTTGATGATGTTATTCATCCTAGTGTTGTTCAATTCATTTATGCTACCGAGCCTACTATAAGTAAACTCTTTAAGCATATTGAATGGCGTAGTCAGCTTATTAATGGTCTTATGAATAATGAAGATAATATACGTTATCTCTATAATAAAACTATTGATTGGTTGATGTTTCACACTGATGTTCAGTGTACAGGTCTTATGCCTATGAGTGTTAGTCCTATTTGGTGGGATAATGAAACTCTTAAATATAAAGCTGGTCGTTATCTTTGGAATCATATTGAAGACTTCTGTTGAAAATGATCATGGTCAATGGAATCCTAATCCTAATCTTATTAATTTTATGGATAAAGATGCTATTGACACTCTTATTGAACTTTCAGCTAAATATCAAAAGCCTTGGTATGATATTGCTAAGTTTCATAATGCTTGGACTTATATAACTATGATATATGAGAATAAGTTCTTTAGTCAAGAAGCTGATGATTATGTAGATGATATTACTAAATATCCTGATGCTACTCAGCTTGATTTAAGACTTACTAATATTGAAGTTATGATTGATAAAGATACTCGTTTATAATTAGTGTTGCTCTTTAACGATCTCCAGACCCCGGTAGGGAAAGAGCTTGTGGTAAGGAGCAACACTCTGCAAATACTATTAGTATGCCAAATAAATATAAACGTACTAAGGTCGCTGATGATGCTCAAGCTAGACGTCTTCTTATTGATATTTTTACTAAATATCATCAAAAGTAAAGATATTAATAATAGATCTCTAGGTTTAGCTATTCAAGCTCTTGATAAAGAGAGTAATACTAAAGGTCTTATAGGTCGTCCTGAGATTCATAAGATTGATTCTCTTTATCAAGTCGGTGCACCTGCTCGTGAAATTGTTAAGTATATAGCAGAGACTGGTGTTGGTACTAAAGGTTACAATACTAAAGTCTTTACACCTCAACAACTAGCTGATGATGGTGTTATTAAACGTATGCGTGATTTTTACAATTATGCTAAGAAGCGTGGTCTTAATCATGCAGCCGCTACTGGTTTAATGTCTATGGTTTATGGTGAGACGTTAAATGATTCGATTGATGATCTATTTTCATTTAATAAAACTCAAGAGCTACTGCTAAAAGGTGATAATAGAATTGTTAATCATGGTTTATTTAGTTTTGAGAATCTACGTAAATGGGATGATAAGAAAGATAAAGGTAAACCTAAAACTAATTGGGTTGAAGATCCTAATTATACTTATGGTAGTTATCAATCTTATCTTAAAGCTAATAAACGTAAAGATAGTTTAGAATCTCAATTTGATTATTATCTTGATACTTATTTACCTTCTAAAGATAGTAAATTTAGTACAGATAAAGTCAATGCTATGTCGGCTGAAGATGCTTCTGTTTACTTTATGAAGAATCAAAACCGAATTTTACTGTTGATGATTCTACAACTAAAACGCTTAGAAGTCGTGCTAACTTCTTATTTAAATCTGAATTTAATAATGGTGGTATGATTAAAAAACATTTCAACTCTTAAAGCTTACCCTCGCCGACGTAGATACGCTGGTGGAGGTGAAGTTGCATTTAGAGATAGATTCGGGGATGTTCAAGGTCATAGTTATGGAGTTGAGAAAGGTATTCAAGGAGCTTCTACAATGTCTGGTTTAAGTACCGGTGCTACTATTGGCGGGGGGACTTGGAGCTGGAGTTACTGCTGCAGCAGCTGCTGGATCTTCTGCGTTAGCTGGTACAACTCTTGGAGCTTGGGCAGGTCCTATTGGTATGGCAGCAGGTGCTATTATTGGTGGTATTGTTGGACTGTTTGGAGGTCGTCGTAAGAAACGTAAGGCTAAAAAGCTGCTGAAGAAGCTGATAGGCAACGTCAGATTGTTGCAGGCAATGAACGTATTCTTCAAGATGAACTTAAATTATCCAACACTGCTCAACAAGAAGGTGTTCTTGATATATATGGTGACTCTAATATCACAGGTGTTACCGGTTATCAAGACGATGCTAACTTCGGTAGTGACTTAGTTCAACCTACTGTTCAAGGCACTCCGTTTGGTGATGTTGATCCTAGTTCCGCTTTTGGTAGAATTGCTGCTCGTTGTGGTGGAAGACTTAAACGTAAACGTTGTGGTGGTAAAGCTAAACGTTATGCAGATGGTGGTATGATTGAAGAAACATCTTCTAATACCGCAGAAGTTAATGGTCCTTCTCATGAACAAGGTGGTGTTCTTTATGGACCTAATGCGGAAGTAGAAGGTGGTGAAGCTCTTATGACTGACGCAGATAATGCTTATGTATTCTCTGATACTTTAAAGTATAATGGAACTACATTTGCTGATCTTGCTAAGCCTCTTATGAAGCATAAAGGTTATCTTGAAAGTTCTCTTTCGGTCAAATCTATGATGCTTGGTAGAATGCTTTCTCTAACTGACCGTAGTACTTATGCAATTGATCGTAATACTAATGGACGTAACGCTGAGAAAGCTAATGCTGATCTTCAAAGAACTAACGCACAAATTGCTGTAATTCAAAATGAACTTGCACAACTCTATAATCTTCAAGAAAGTATGAAAGCTAAATTCGGTATGGAAGCTGAACCTATTGAAGCACGTTGTGGAGGTAAAATTAGAAAGTATTATGATGGTGGTCAAATTGTTGATATTCCTATTTCTATTTATGGTACTCAACGGGATAATAGCGGGAATTATGCTACGGGACAAGAAATAACTTTTACATCTAATGATAAAACTCAAATTCAAAATCCTTTAACTACTATTCAACAAGGTTTGCGTTGTGGTGGTAGAACTCGCAAATATGCTGGTGGGGGTTTTATAAGTCCGGGATTTGTTTCTGAAGTTGGTGGTAATCTTATTGGTGGTATAAGTCAATTTTATAACTAATAAAGGTTTAATTGATCGTATGGAAAGTATGCGAGTTCCTGAAATTCCTCTTATGGATCGTGTAGAACTAGAAACTGATATAAATACTGACGCTGAAATTGGAGATATTAATAATACTGTTCGTAGTCTTGAAAAATATATTACAAGTAACAGTTCTAATTCTCAAGTTGCTCGTCAGTCTATATTGCTTGCTAGAACTCAAGGTTCTCGTATGCGTAGTAGAGTTAAACAAGATGAACATAATAAAGAAGTTGAGCTTCGTAATCGTTCTCGTATGGCTAACGCTGAAATTGCTGCTAGAAATAGTCAAATTAGAGCTGAGAATGAAGCTAATAAGTTTAATCATCAAATGGAGATTGTTCAACGTAGAAGTCAACAAGGAGCTGCTATTGGCGATATGATTGCTAGTTTAGGACGCTCTATTGGTACTGCTTATCAATCTAAATTTGATATGGAGAACTTACAAACTGCTAATCTTATTAGTGTTCTTAAAGATGATAAATCTAGGGATTATATTTTTGATAATATACCTAAAGATACTCTTATGCGAATGTTTGGAATCAGTAGTCTTAAAGATCTTAAAAGATTCAAGGAGGTTCTACTGTTCCTAAACGTTCACTTCTGTACTAAACGTTTAAACAGAAGAGGTTCTGTTGTTCCTGATGCTGTTACTATGCCGGATTACTATTATAATTTTGCATAATGCTATACGTTTTATACATATTGACTTAAATCCTACACCCTCTATCGTTAATTCGGTAGAGGGTATTGTTGTTTATAATAACTTACATGATATGGCAGTTAGACTAAAATATGCTGATCTTACTTATGTCAAGCAACCTGATGCTAGACCTCTGAACTTGACGTCATTTAGAGAAGCTGGTGCAGCTATAACGGCTGCTGCTGATAATCTGCAAGAACGTGCTATTCGTAATGAAAACGCATATAATGAAATGACTATTAAGATGTCTGAATATAATGCGATTCAAGGTGCAGATGAAGAAGCTCTTGCAGGTAAAATTAATGAAACTCAAGAACACATTAAAGCTAAAGTTGATGAAGATGGAGGATGGTTCTTTGCTGATACAGCTGTTAGCGATGGTGCTCGTAGATTTTTAACTGATGAAGGAGTTAAAACTATTCTTGGTAATAAACTCAATTTGATGCTATGATGCAAGCTAATGAACAATCTGACGCTTCAGAAGAATATAAAGCATTAAATAGAGCTATGATTCTTAAACGGTTTAATAATGCAGGAGGTAGTTTAGGAGGTAGTGGTAAACAATCTATTAGTGCTTTAATTACAGCTCTTGGTTCAGGTCATGATAGAGAAGCTTTACGTAAAAGAAATGCTTGAATACTTTAAAGCTATGAAATCTGATGAAAAAAGTTATTTATAGTGAACAATTCCGTAAACAAGCTATAGATTTAATGAATAATCCCTACAATTGATGCTATTACTAAATCTACTCTAAAAACTTTATCTAATCCTACTCTTCATGGATTTCAAAGTTTTACTAAAACTATCGAAAGTATAGGAGATGATAGATTAATAAATGTTGCTAAAGCCATTGTATCTAGCAATAGTAAATTTAAAAATGCTTTATTAAAAAAAGCAGAATTAAATCTATTTGCTCTAGAACAAAAGGTATTACACCTAGTAATGCTGTAAAAGACAATATATATTCTACAGCTTTTACTGATTCTAATATTTTAAAAACTTTAGTAATAAATTCTCCTAAATATAAAAATGCTAATAGTAATGAAAAGATTGTATTGCTTAATGCTATAAACAATCCTAATAGTATTTATATAAAAATTAATAGATAAAATTATAGCTTTTAAATCAAAATCTAATGAAACTGAATCTGATTATGAAGCTAGATTATCTAATTTTATAAAGCTAATTATATAGATTCTGAAATATCTAATGTGGCTACTTATTTATTGCCTATGAGATATACTAAAGAGAAACTTGATGTAGATAATAAATTCTTTGAAAGTCTATTTAATAAGCAACTAGAAAAGTCTGAAGATACTTCTAAAATACTTACTAGAGAAGAGATGGTTTAGTTGGAACAATAGTTAATCTTCCTAGTATGACTTCTGAACTAGAAGCAAATCGTAAAAGCAAGATTACTTAATCAAACTTCTCAACATTCAAGAAATATATCTGAATTAGAAAGATTTAATAACTATTTAGCTAAAAAGTCTACTAAGGGAAAGATATAACTAAAGAAGATGAAGAAGATAAATTAAAAGCTCTTAACCTTAGAGTTCAAGAATCTCAAAGTATAATCAATAACATTCTTTCTGAATATGATGCTTATAAAGGTGGTATTCCAACAAATAAAGAAGATAAAAACAGCAAATTTAAACAGCAGTTCAAAAGAGTATTAAAGAATATTATGATGTATTTAATCGTGTTGGAATTTTTGGAAGTTTAACTAATGTTATCAATGAAGAAACTTCTGACTTAGATGAAAATGAAAATCCTATTAAAGGTACAGGCGTTAATCTTAGAGATGGTGTTAAATTTAATGCAAATGATAAAACTCAGAAAAATATAAATGAATATCTTCATATAAAAGATATAAGTTATATATTAAGTAATTCAGATACTCAGAGGAAGGTATTAAAAAAGCTACAGAGTTTATAAAAAATAGTAGCAAAATTAATCCTTATAAAAAAAGTTTGCAGATAATATATCTAAAACATTTGGGGATATTAGTACTGGATTAACTTCTATTCTAATGGGTAATCTGATTGAAAACTATGGTAATGAAACTAATATGATTCAGTCTAATCCTGGAGTTGTTATTGGTATATCCAAACCTACAGAAACAGGTATTGTAAGTACTGTTAGAAATAATATAGCTTATAAAATTGAAAATCATCCTGAAGCATTTACTATTATTGATAATCAATTGTTAGATGATGATGATTTAGAGTTAGATGCTGAATCCGTTGGTGTTCCTATAGATTTGAATAATGAATCTCTTAGGAAATTCTTATATACTGAAGATAAAGGTACAGATAAGAACCTAAATATTCTAAATCAGATATTACTTATGAACTTATGGAATTGAGTGATGGTCGTAAAGCACTTAATCTTATAAAGAATGTTCAAGGTTTTAATAATGTTAGACAGAAACTCACTATTGTTGCGAATAATGATGCCGATCAGAATACTATAGATGAATTTGAATTAGCTATGCGTATGACTTCTGCATTCGATATGGCTGATAGACCTAATGCTGATACAAAATTTATATTTGATGCTATGTCTACACATCATGGTGGAAGTTTAACTTTTGGTCCAGATCCTTCCAATGCTATTCAAATGAATGATGCTTCTGCATATAATATTGTTGAATATAATGGAAGATATTATAATAATGTTAAGTCGTTATTAAATGCTTTTGTTAAAAATCCTATAACAAATGTAGATAAAACTATATATCATAATAATTTTAGAATTACATTTAGTAAAGATTCAAATAATAATTTTACTACTCAAATTGATACGTATGATAGTACAACAAATTCATTTGAGCTTACAGATAAATTTATAAGTGATAATTCTGAAGACTTTATTAATAATACACAACGTAGATTAAGCGTTATATCATCTATGTTAGATTATAAAGATGCTTATAGATTAACTAAAGAACAATTAGATAATCTTACTAAGTTTAATGCTAATATGTCTACAGCTAATTTTAATTATTGATATTATGCCTATTGATTTTGATAAATTAGAAAGCATACAAAGAAAATCTACTTATGCTCCTAAAGATAAGTATAAAAGATCTTCTTTTAATCCTAATGCTTATAGTATAGATAATAAGTTATTACTCAATTTAAGAAAACATTCTGGAAATAGTCAAAATATAGTTCCCGATAATGTTAATGCTTATATTGAAGCTAGAGCTAGAAATCAATCTACTTGGGATCGTATTGGTAACTCTCTTGTTCAAACTGTTGGAGAAATAATTGGTGGTACAATTGAAAGTGCAGGTTCTATACTTGCACTTCCTCTAAACTCATAGATAGTGATGAAGCTTATACTCGTAATTTTTAGAAAAACTAGGTAATTCCATTAATGAAAGTACTAGAGAAGCATTTCCTATTTATATGACTGAACAAGCTCAACATGGTAGTTTGTTAGATCGTATGAGTGGAGGTGGTTATTGGGCGTCTATAGTTCCCTCTATACTAGGTAGTGCTGCTAGTATAATGCTTCCAGCTCGTGGGCTTCGTTATTATTAGGTAAAAGCTTTTAGAAGTGCTGTTAATCTAGGAAGTAAATCTAAATATATTAAAGATTTATTTAAGTTGGGTACAAAAAACACAAAAAGCTAAAGCTCTAAACAGAGCTAATAAAATAGCAGATATTTATGGTTCTGCTGTTATAGGACGTATTCTAGATTCATCTCGTGAAGCTTATGGTACTTATGAACAAGAACGTGAATGGTTTCTTAATAATTATAAGAACTATGTTGAACGTGATGAAAATGGTAATGCTATTCTTAAAGCTCCAGGATTAAAAGAAGTTCCTCTAAATGATACTAATATTGAAAGTATTGCTGATAGATATGCAGATAATGCAGCTTCTAAAGGTTATTGGAGATCTATGTCTAATATAGCTTATGACGTAGTTGAATGGATGAATATCTTAGGTACTGCTAAAACTCTTACTAAAGCTACTAGAAATAACATTCGCCAAAAAGCTATGGCAACTGGTGATAAATTTGCTATAGTTCGTACATTAAATGCTATACCCAATGCTGATAAAGGTCAAATTCTTAGAGCTATTGGAGGTTTCGCTGGAGGTTCTCTTGCTGAAATGGCAGATGAAATGACTATGAGTATTGCGATGCGAGAAGGTACTCATGCAGCTCGTAAAGATTTTGGTTTACTTTCTGATACTGACGCTCTTACTGATTTTAGCATGAGAGTTAGTAGTTATCTTAAAGATCCTGATATTTGGACTGAAGGTATTGGAGGTCTTTTAGGTGGTGCTGGTATGCAAGCAATAATGCCATTTATTGAAACTAAGATCAATAAACGTGGTATTGAAAGAGAACATGAATATCTTAAAGGTATTGAACGTGCTACAGAAGCTATGCGTTCAGGTCTTGATGATATTGTTGAATCTCTTGCAGAAGGTGATATTGTTGGTGCTAAACTGAAAGAACAAGAAGCTATTCTTAATCAAGTTGCAGCTAATAGTCTTGATGGTTCACTTGAGTTCTATAAAGAGATGCTTAGAAATATGAGTGCTTCTCTTAAAGAAATTCAATCTATTAAATATAGAAAAGATAGAGGTGAAGCTATTAGTGCCGAAGAACAAATTGCACTTGATAAAGGTGAATCTTTACTTGCAAATGCTGATTACTTTGAACAGACTCTTAATAAGATTGAAGCTGTTGAAGATATTTACAATAAACATTTCGATGCAGTCAATGGTACTACCGACAAAAATCTCTATGAATATCAACGTCGTATTTACTCTTGAAGCTCAAAAAAGACTTAATGAACTAGAACTCGAAGCTATTACAGCTAATCCTGCTGAATATCAAAAGCGTGCTGTTGAATCTAAAGAGTATCTTAGTAATTATGTTGATTCTAAATATACAGACGATAATATTCGTATAGCTAAGAAAGCTGATATAAATACTTATGCTGAAAATAATGCAACTCTTGAAGATGCTAAAAAGCTGCATTAAGTGTTTACGATAAAATGATTGCTAGTCTTAAGAAACAAATAAGTGAACTTGAAAATGCAATCACTAATGCTCCTAAAGATGCTACTGCTGAACAATTATTAGGTCTTAAAATAGCTCTTAAAGGTGCTAATAGTAAACTTGAATCTTACAATAAAACTCTTAGTGATATTAGTAATATTCGAGATACAGCGACTAAAAACATTGAAGCTCTTAATTTAAATAAAGATGATAAAGAGGCGGCTCAACAAGCTAGAACTCTTTTTATCTAATCTTACTAATCCGGAAGAAGCTAAACGATTCTATGAAAATAGAAGAACTGCTATTGATGCTGAACTTGATTATTATCGTAATGGTAATGGATTTGAAGATATTAAAGATCAAATAAAATTATATGAAGATGAAATCAAAGTTTCTACTGATAAAGATCTAACTGATGAACTTAATACGTATCAAACTTCTGAAGCTTTACAAGCAGATGAATCAAAGTTCTCTGATTCAGACACAAGAAAAGCCGTATATAATGCCCGTCTTGCTAGACTGCAAAAACAAGAATCTGACACTAAAGCCGCTAATGCTCGTAGAGAAGCTGCACTCAAAGCAGAACAAGAACGTCAAGCGAGACAACAAGAAGAACGTGATGCGCTTGCAACAGAAGAAGATTCAAATGCTGCACCGATAGGTAGTGGTACATTCGGTAGATCTTATAGAGAATTTGAAGGTATTAAACCTTTATCCAATGAAGCTTCTAGTCTCTATAATACACTTATGTCTGAATCTCAAGTTACAGATACACCTCTTGCTAATATTATTGAGAGTAGACGTAAAAAAGTAAATCTATTACTTCTAAAGATGCAATGCTTCTTGAAGAAATTAAAGAGTTTAATGATGCTACCAATAGAGCTTTTTAGATAATTCATTTGATACTCTTACGACTACAAATCTTAAATGGATTGTTACTCGTATTGCTGCTAAATACTCTATATTCGATAATATATTCTTTGGTCGTAGATTCAATTGATTGATGCTGTTACTAAAACAGAAGTTGAATATGCACCTAGCATAAATAACGGTGATCTTAGTGCTGAACTTAATAGTTATTTGTGGCATCTTAGTCGTTATACTGCTCAAGTTCTTGAACAAAGTGGTAGACCTCTGCCCAATTTCTTAGCTGATGTTCACTTCGGTTTAAGTGAGACTACAAAGAGTGATATTAATGCTCTTACTAACAAAATTATGCAGGAAGCTAAGAGTATGCAAACTAAATTTGATATTATCAATAATACTATAGAAGATAATTTAGGTCGTAAGAATTCTAAATATGCTTTTATATGTATCTATTGGTGGTGTTGAATATAGAGTGCTTAATACTCCGAATCCTCGTAAAGATGTTGGTATTGTTATTGAAGGCTTTGAGAATCAACTTAATCGTTATGTGCTTACTCCCGCTAATATGGCAACTCCTAACGATGATTATATTCTCATTGCTAGACAAACACAAAGCTCCGCTCCTGACCAGTCCTTGCCTCCTACCGGGGACTACAAAGCTCAACAGAGTTCCAATTGATGAAACTATTACCCCTAAAACTGAGATTACAGAGACTGTTTCTAGTGCTAATGGTATTACTACTGAATTTATAAGTGATGAAAGTTCTACTATCGATGATGCGCCAATCGAGTTTGTGACGGCTTCAAATCAGCCCCTTATAGACTTCAAAATAGAGGGTATTGATACTAAATCCATGCTCGAATTTTTAACGTCTCTAATGAGCCAAGAGGGGGTAAATTTGACACTATTCGACACGGATTTAATAAACGCCTTAGTGCTTATTCCGAAGCTGCTTAGAAACACTAAAGTTGGTAGTAAGTATGCTTCTGATGCTTATATTAAAGCTCTAATGAATAAGTACTTTACAGACGCTAAACTTACTGGTGTTGAAACTAAGATTATTGAAACTGCTAAGAAAGTCGCAGCTGCTGTTAGTATTAATATCGATGAAGGGGGAAATTCAATTGATTGAAAACTGCTGAAAACTGTCGTAATGCTATCAATGCTCTTGACAATCTTAAGAGTTTATATAAAGATGAATCTAAATGGTTATCAGATATGCAATCTCTTACAGATGCTCTGAATACTGTTTATGAATCTGATCTTGTTGCTAAGTTTGCACAAGTTCTTACTCAATCTAAAGATTATAATTCTAATGCTATTGCCATACGTCTTGATGAAACTCTTCATAACAAATTTGCTATGATTGCTCAAGACTTAGGTGGTATCTTTGTTGATAATTTTAATCTCTTTGGTACACTTGTTGCTTTTTATTAGTGATAGAAGTGGTTTTAGAATTAATAAGATTAACTATTATGATCTTGTTAATGGTATGCGTGAATATCGTGGTGATAATTACAAAGAACTCATACCTGAAATCATGTCTATTATGAATATTACAATTATCTTCATAATGAATTTAAGAATAGACGTGATTACTATAGTGCTAGATTTGCAGTAACTAAAAGATGCTACTTATAAAGAGTTTTTATAATAATTATAGTTTCTTTTATGATCTTATAGATGTTGCTCCTACTAATGGTTTACCTTTAACAGAAGCTCAAGTTCTTGATTTTATTAATCGTACACCTGAGATTAAAGGTAAAACATATCATGAAGGTCTAGATATTAACTTTAGTCCTAACGGTGCTCCTGAGAATATTCTAGATAATAGTACTGCTACTAACTTAGGTATTTATGAGTTACTTGATGGTATTAAAGAAGGTGATGAGGTTACTGTAGTTCAAACTGATTTAGAAGAGAATCCTAATAGAGCTTCTTATGATGTTGTAATGAATCGTAATGGTAAAGAGTATAAATTAGGTTCTATTCCTAAACTCGAAACTATTACAAATGGTATAGCGTATACAATTCAAGGTGCGAATGGTGTATTATCCACGTAAATTTGCATTTACTGATGATATGGCTAAAACCTTTGCTGAATATCAAAGAGAGCTATTTAGATTCATGTATCATTACGATATTGCTTTTTAATCCTCATAATAATATATCTGCTAAAGATAGAGAGAACTCTGAACGTAACATTGATATTATCTTTGATCAGTTTAGAAAAGATCGCTTTAAGAAGCTAATGGATACACTTAAAGAACTTGTGTATTCTAATCTTACATCTAAGCAGATTAAAGATATTATGAATAGTCAGACAATGATCGGAGTTGTTGATTCTGAATATACAGGTGATACTGACGGTGAAATTTCTATTGATAATGTAGCTCTTTCATTTAATCAAATATATCAAATTTGTACTGATTTATTTCCTGCTTCTAGAATTAATCATTCAAATATGGATAGTATTATGAATGCTACGGCTATTACGAAACATTTCAATGACGCTGTTAATCGTCATGAAATGATCTTCCGTAATAATCAAGCTATTCGTAATGATATTCGCTTTACAGGTTCTAATACTTTTAGAATAAGTCATATTAGTGCTGGTAGAATACTAATTAATGATGAAGCTCGCAATGAAGATCATGAAGCTAAACAGGGATTACCTATTATGCATCATCGCAATTCTTTATTAGATTCTATTAAACCTACCAAAGATGTTCTTGATTCTAAAGGTAAACCTAGAGTTCAAATACTAGCTATTGATGAGAATGGTGTTGGTAAAGATCCAAAAACTGGTGGTATTGTTCAGAATATAGATAAGTTTGCAACACCTCATGTAGCTGATACTTTTATTGGTAATAGACGTCATGAAGTTGTTGTTATACCTCAAACTGATTCACTTAATACTGTATTCCCTATATATCCTAATACTATTATGGGTTCTATCACCGATGAAACAGAAGAAGCTCGTATTAGTAAATTAGGTAAATATACAAAAAATATATTGGTGATGCTATTAAAGAAATTCTTGCTCTTAATACTGGTAATATAACCGAAGCTAGACTTGATATTTCTAATAGACTTCAAAATATTATTATATGTAATGAACATAGTAGTGCCGTTCAAGATGATATTTATTTTCAATCTGGTAACAATGGTGATGGTAGTAAACGTTATGTAATACTCAAAGCTGTTCTTGGTGATGGTAAAGGTAAAGAAGCTTATCATAAGTTTATTCAAACTACTATTGATGGACGTGACGCTGTTATTCATTATACTTCTAGTAATAAACTTGATGTTGCTAACTATAATGGTGCTTTTAAATCATCCTAGTTATCCACATACTGTTTATTACTTAGATACCTAACTGATGTTCAAAAGTTTAATAATAAACTTAATAGTATAATTCTAATCTAGTTCGTCAATTCGGTCTTAAAGATGGAATTGCTGTAGCTAAAGATTCTACTGGTAGTTCTTATACTACTGGATATACAGATCCAGTTACAGGCGAACGTTATGAAGATATATATGACTATTATATGGCAACTAATGCTAGATATTCAGATGTAGCTTCAGTTAAAGATAGATATGGAAATGTTATAAGTAATGTTACTATTGCCGGAAACGCTCCTATTAAGTTTTCTATTGCAACAAAGGCATTCGATACTGAAACTGATGTTCCTCAACGTTTTTATGATCCCGTTGAATTACTTTAAAACAGTTCAAGATGCTGATCGTTATAAAGAGGATTGGTCTAGTATTTCTAAACTTTGCTAATATACTTGAATATGAAGCTGGTATTAATCCAGTTTATATTAAGCATAATGTAAGTGAAGCTAAGATTAATATTGAAAGCGAAGGTTATACTGATCCTGTTAAGATTGCTGATGATGGTTTTTATCGTAATCAATTCAGGATTGATATTAATTACAATTATGATCATGCTAATCGTAAGGAACATCAAGGTTATTTAACTCGTACTTTAGCTCATGAGATGATTCATACTTATATTATGAAATTCTTTAATGCTACTCATCGAGATATTAATAACCCTGAATTACTTGCTAAACGTGAAGCTCTTATTGATTATAATAATAAAGAGTGGCAAGAGTGGTTTGCTGATTTTAATCAAGCTGTTATAAATACTCGTGCTGAACTTACAGGTAAAACTGATTTAAATGATCGTGAGATTCTTAAAGGATATGCTTAGTGATAAAGGTATTGCTAATAGATTTATTGAAATTATTAGTCAAGAAATCTCTAGTATATCTGAATCTATTGATACTAAACTTAAAAGATCGTGCTAAAGGTACTAAGAATGTTATTAATGGTAAAGATGCTATCTCTGAAATTGTAACTTATTCTCTAACTGATCCTCGTATCTTTAGACTTCTTAATGAACTTCATTCTACTACTGAACGTGTTGAAGGTTCTGAGAATCTTGAAACTCCTACGTTTTTGGGAAAAGTTTAAAGAATTCTTCTTAATATATTTGAGAAGATCTTTGGTTTCAAAGATACTGAAGTTAAAACTGATTCTCTTATGGAACGTTTTAATGATGTTCTTAATAGAATCTATAATAAAGACTTTAGAGATATGGAACCTGATGGTATTACTTATGGTATTCGGACAAACTCTCCAGCCCCCGGTAGAGAAGGAGCTGTGGAAGGGAGCGGAACGTCTGCTATATCTACTGTTGAATCTACGACTACAGAAGTTCAAAATGCTGTTAATACAGCTGCGAATGGTGATGCAAATGCTACAGCTGAATCTCCTACGCAAACTACTCCTCGTCGTAGGGCTAGACTTGGTACTAGTTCCAATAGTAATATTAAAGCTGCACAAGTTCTCGAAGCTGTAAAATATTTACATGATTCAGTTGATAGCTTGAATAAAAATAGTAACTTAGATGAAATTAATAAACGTATTTGTTAAACGTATAAAACTTCTACTATGGGTTTAGATTGTAATATTATCCCTCAGATTAAAGTTGGTGATAGCTATACTGATAGTAAGTGTTTTCAAGATTTATGGGATAGGGCAAAGAAGCTCTATCCTAATAATCCTGTTAAAGCACGTGCTGTTGCTAAAGCTGATTACGATGCTCTTAAATCTGCTTCGTTTACATCCGAGTATGGGACTGGGTTTTGCTTCGTGTCATCCAAAATGCAAGACTGACAGACGCCCAATTTGCCACTTTTCAGAGCGTCTATGGCAATAATATAGAACGCTTGACTAAAAGTATTACCGTACCATTAAACGAGCAGGGAGAGCCGGAAATAAGGTCATTTTATAAATACACTGCTGCTAAGAAAGCACAAGTTCTATATGATAATGATTATCCTTTTATTGCTGATAGTGAGCAAATGTATTTAAATCGTATTTTGCTGCTATTACTTTTAGACTTGAACCTCAATTCAAGAATCTTACTTATAAAGATTTTAAGAATGGTGTTACAATTCGTTCTTTAATTGCTACTGTATTACGTCAGTATGCTCAAAACGATAACCCTGATGTTGGTTATTTAGGATTTGCTGCTCAATATAATAATCGTCTTGATGAACTTGAAGCTGCTGGAGTAACTGATGAAGCTATAGATGATGATGCTCTTCTTACTAGTTATGAGAGTAAGATGAATAATCTTCTTAGACTTGCAGATCAACTTGATAATCTCGATGATCAAGGTATTTGGCAGAGTTTCATTAATTATTATAAAGCCGAATTTATGGCTGATATTAATGATTTCGATATTGAAGACCACATGACTATGGGGAGATCAATGGTGCTTCTATGACTGATGAGCAAAATATCAATAAGTCTTGGAATAAGTCTCTTCAATTTAAAGTTGATCGTAAGAATACTGCTTCTTCTCGATTTAAACGTATGCTTACAGAAATGATTTATAATAATCAAAGTAATCTGTTTTGCTACACTTGAAGATTCTCAATTTAATGGTACCGCTTCATATTATAATAAATATGGTTTAGCAATGCCATTTGATATTAATGTTCTTTTGGAACTCTTTGATTGATGCTACTCGTTATGCAGCTAATAAAGAAGAGCTTATAAATAGTCTTAAAGTTACTTCTGAATCTGTTTATAATGGTCAGCTTCAACCTATTATTGATCAAATTGAGATTCTTTCCAAATGATGATGCTAGTACTATTGAACGCAAAGAAATATTCTACAATATGTACATGGCATCTGTTGATATGGTTACAACTGTTGTTACTCAAAGTGAAACTATGAGTTACAATATGTCAGAAAATGATTATAATCTTGCTTATTCTGTTAAAGAGAGTAATCGTCAATCGTTTGCTACTACTAATATTTACAATCAATATCGTAATATTCTTAGTGATAAATTTCAACATGTTGGTAGTCGTGCTGCTGTTCAGTATGATATCAATGCTATATATAAAACCGGTAAATCTATTACGGATAAAGTAAATACTTTACTGTATAAATCTAATAATGTTGGTATCAATTGGTCTCCTAATACTATATTTAATTATTTATCTATTAAATTTAGTGTTCCTTTTGATGTAATTAAAGCTTTATATTATGACGGAAATGATGATAATAAAGTTAATAAACTTGTATATCAGAAAATTGAGACTGAACTTGTTAATATTGACGGTGTATTTGATAAGATTCTTAATCAAATTAAAGCTAATGTTACTGATAAACAAAGTGAAAAAGCTAAAGATCGTCAATCACGTAGAATAAAAAGATTGTTTTATGAAGGTTTCAAAGCAGGAGATGAAATTGATTCTGTTGTAGATGATATGCGTGGTCGTATTAATATTCTTGCAACTGTGGGTGGTTGTGATCCGGCTATTAAAGTTGATTTATCTTATATCAATGTTCAAGGTGAACAAGAATATACTCCTGAGTTCTATAATCATATTACGTCAATGCTTCAAGGTATTGTTAATCGTATCGGTGAAGTTAATGTAGAACTTATGAAATATCGTTTCAATGATTTCTTAAAATCTAAAGGTACTAAATATCATCCTCTTATTTGGAATCTTGGTAATGGTATGGGCGGTGATGGTAAGGGTTTCTTTAATTTTAGAAAAGATGAAAATGATAATGCTATACTTGACGAAAATGGTTATCGTATTCTTGATGCTGTAAATCCTGTTAATGTTGAAGCTGTTAAAGCTTTTCAATATGCTCGATTTAATGGTATATCTAATCGTGATCAAGGTATTGGAATTTCTTATGTTGATATGCACGATTACATTTGGACACGTGATGTTATTCTTCGTCAATTCCAAGGTCGTTATTCATTACCTTCTGCTGATGCTTCTCGTATATATGAGTTTGTAACTGGAAATACCATTGAACCTAATGCTACTAAAAGAAGTCTTCCGTTTAAACTTATAAATACTGATGGTACTTTCGTTAATTATCGAATAGCTCGTACTAACGATCTTGAATCTAATTATCTATTTCAACGTGTGAAAGATACTTTCCGTACTGAAATGGAAATGATGCTTGAAGCTAGACGTCTGTTATTTGATTATGATGCTAATACTCAAACTCTTTCTATTAAGAAAGAATATCTTAGACCAGAAGATGATGTTCGTCAAGAATTTAATTCTTTAGATTCAGATGAACGTAGTAGAATGATTAGTGATCATAATGGTGATGCAAGCTGCCTTTAGAGCTTTTTATGAAAGTCGTGCTTTTGATAAAGATATATTTGAAGGTCTTCAAGCTCCTATATTCTGGGATGGTAAAGCTCTTCTTAAAAATGGTAAGCCTACAGGTAATATCTTTAAGTTTGGTAATCTTAATTTTAGATATACTGATGCTAACGGTAATACTACTGTAAGAAGTATTATAGATTATATCGAAGACGCTTTTAATGAGCTTCATCCTAATGCCGCAAGTTCATTCGGTAAATTCTGAACCATTCATGATTTGTGGTGAAGACTTCAATACTGCTTACGGCGATGTTATTGATAATGCTTATATGCGAATGTTTGTTGATAGAATCAATAGTCATCTTCAAGATGCTTTTGATTATCTAGCTCCTGTTAGAGATAATATTCAATCAACTCTTACATATAAGAATCAACTTAAAGCTCTTAATGAAACGCTTCCTGAAGATTATAAAAATGATCGTTATTGGGGTTATGTTGTTTCTAATCTTCTTTGTAATCATTACGTAGCTGATATAGCTATTCAAGAGATATTCACTGGTTATACTTTTGAATTTAAGAATGCTCTTGATTGGGCTAAGCGTGCATCTCAAGGTGTAAGACCGGGTTCTACTACTCGTTCTAATACTACATATACACAGATTGTTGTATCTGATGTTAATCTTTTAAAGACAATATGTTACAGAAGATGCTTGAACCATTTGCAAATGATAAAGCAACTTCTGATGAACTTAATAGACGCTTTGGTTCTAAGACTATTACAACTACCGATGCTTTCAATGTTATTACACAAGATGAGTGTATTAGACGTTTCAAAGCTATGGGTGATTATGATAGTTTTACTTTACCTTCTGGTAGAACTTTAGCTGATATTGCTGCTGATGAGGATACACCTATTAGTCCTAGTGATTATGCACGTATTGTTGAACAGTTAAAGTATTACTTCTATAAACGTGGTAAGTCTACGCTTAATAATAGATTTAATACTGATATTGTGTTTTCGCATCAAGATAAGAATAGTACCCTTGTTATATTCAAACGTATGTACAAAGGTACTGGTTATGAAACTCTTTATGATTGGATGAAACAAGAAGGTATTGATTCTATTAACTTTGAATCTGGTCATAAAGTTGGTGGTATGCCTAAAGTTCAACTCTTTGATATATCTAGAGATATTGCAGTTGATTCTAAAGGTTTCCCTATTTTAGATGCAAATGGTAAATACACTTATACTAATGGTACAAAAGCTACTCTTAATATTCAGTATAATGAAGCTACCAAACGTCTTGAATTAAAAAGGTTATCCTAAAGGTGTTGAAGATTTTAAACAAACTCTTAGTCATAGTAACCTCTATATTCAACAACAAGTTCCTTCACATCTTATGGATGAAGAGAATAAGATTGGTACTCAGCTTCAAAAGCGTATTCTTGATAACCTTGTATTTAATGGAGATTATACTATAGGTAGTACTGTTCGTAAAGGTAAAACTGAGATTATTCTTATGATGGTTCAGGAGCTTTTTGAATATTATCAGATGTTACTTTTCTGCTAACGCAAATGATGAAATGTATCGTTTGTTGGCTGATTGGGGTGCTATTACTAATGACGGTAATATTAAATATACTTCAATTGAAACTGACGGTGGTCTCAGAAATGTTATCGGTGTTGATCTTGATTTAGTTCTTGCAGATCTTCGTAGATATTTTAATGAAACTGAAATTGATAGAAATTTCATAAAAGCTACTGTTGTTGTTAATGGTAAACCTTTTATACCTTTTTATCATCCTACGATTAAGAGTCGTATTGAATCAGTTCTATTAGCTCGTATTACACGTCGTGTTACTAATCTTAAACTTAAAGGTGCTCACGTTACTATTCAACCTGATACTTTCTTACAACCCGCTGCTGTTACGTTGGACAAAAAAGGGATTATTAAAGGGACTCAAGCTAATGTTCAACGTATGTATCTTGAAGGTCAAATTAAGTTCTCTGATGATTATTGGCAATCTCGGGCTGAACTTAATGAAGATGGTACGATTAAAAGAGATGCTAACGGTACGCCTATAATTAAGAAAATGCTGACTTTAAACTTCAAAGTGAATATTGGGAAACTAAAGCCGATGGTACTAAAGTCTTTCATCCTGCTGAGATTATACTTAATAACTGGGATTCTCGATTTAAATTAGATGCTAATGGTAATCTTGATTTGAATAGTGTTCCAGAGAATCTTAGAACGATGTTTGGTATTCGTATTCCTACTGAGGGTCATCAATCTATGTTCGTTGCTAAAGTTGTAGGAGTTCTGAATAATGGTGCTAGTCAAGCTATAGTTCCTGAACATCTTGTTACTCGTACTGGTTGGGACTACGATATTGATAGTATCTACTTATCTATGAAAGAATTTGACGTTATTGATGGACAATATGTTGAATATACTAAAAATGATAGTGATACTTATAAACGTCAATCTTTGGAATACGTTTCTGATGTTTACTTTAGTAAAACTAAAGATGCACTTAAAAATGCATATCTGAAAGAAAAGATTCCATTAGTTAATGAACTTGCAGATATTAATGCTAAAATCAATGCACAAGCTAGTATTGATAATTCTGTTATAAGACGCTTAAAGCAAGAATATAAGAATCTACAGCAACAACGCTTCTATTCAAAGAACGTATCCGAGCGTAATGCGCTTGCTAAAGCTATGGAATTAAAGTCTGCCGAGATTGAAGCTTATAATACTGCAAATATGAATCCGGCTATATCTGATGCAGAACTTAAAGCATTATATGATACTAAAGCTAGTATTTACTCTAAACTTAAAAAAGTTAAGAGTGATTATGATGCTAAATACGAGAAATTCATTAAAGAAACTGTTACTCCAAAATGGAATAGTCTTAATGAATATCGTCGTATGCCTAGAGCTGCTAAGGATAATGCTATAATTGATACTTGGATTGGTATTCACTCTGATATTAAGAATACTCTTAATAAAGAGAAACCCAATGAGTTTGATCATAGTAAAGCTGCTGCTGCTTATATAAATAGAATTGCTGGTTATGATAACTCTATGATGAATCAGCATTTTTCTTATTGATCAGATTAAGATTCATAATATTAATAATAATATTGCAGTTCTTAAAGGTCAATCCATTGCAGCGGATAATGCTCTATCTATAATGGGATTTACACAGACTATGTTGTCTGATGAATTTGCTATTCTATTAGACTTAATTTCAGTGATATTAAAGGTTATAATGAAGATATTCCTAATAAAGCTGAATGGGCTAAAAACAGATTCTTAAATGCTTTAAAGATGAAAGATTATCTAATGGTGAACATAGTGTTCAAGTAGATGTAGCTTCTAATAGCGTTACAGTTTGGTGTCGTTCTCTTTATAATAATGATTATGGTACTTGGACTGATATAAATGGTGAGCCTATATCTGCACAGCGTTCTGAATTAACATCTCATATTCTTGATGCTGTTAAAGATAATCTTTGGTTTAATATGAATACATATACTATTGGTAATACTGCTTTACTTGCTTCATTCCCTATAAGTTGGAATGCTAATCTTAATGCTGGCAATGCTAAAGTTGAAGGTACTAATAGATATATCTATTCTGCTCTTATTGAATCTCAACAAATCATTACTGATTTTGTTACGAATATTTCAATTAAGTCTATTGAAAACTCTAATAACTTTACTAATATTAGTTTCCATAATGTACGCAGTGATTATATGATTGACGCTGTTGCTACTATGAGTAAACTTCTTGCTGATAAAGGTAATAGTCTTAAAAGCTTTTTTGCTAAGAGTTATTTTGAAACTACACAAGATAATGTAGGTCTTAAAGATGTTATTACTAAACTTAGTAAATATCTTGCACAAGAAGATCTTAGTAATATGGCGATTGCGAAAGCTCACGAACATGGTCATACAATAAACATGAAACAAACTCATGCTATGGCTAGATTTATTGAAGCTCTTGCAAATGAAGTTGGTGTTACTGCATACGAAGTAGATAGTAAGATTCAGAATAAAGCTAAAACTATTACTGAACTTGATTCTCTATTTAAAGAAGGTCAAAACTATAAACATACAGTTGAAGATTTTGAAGCTTATGCTAATTATCTTAATCGACAACTTGAAGTTTTAGATTACTATATGTACGTTGATAAAGCTGTAAATGCTATGAAACGTGCACAAGGATGTCTTATTACTGAAAAGAAAGGTGCTGGTCCTAAGACTTCTGAAAGTAATAAGCTCTTTGAATCTATTATAATGCTTGAGCATAATGTTAATACTCTTATTCAGAATGCTAAAGATGCATGGTATTCCTGAGAATATGCGCAATGAATTACTCTATAAATACTATAGTGTAAAATGCAATTACTGATAAAGGTGAAGTCATTGATAATTGGTTGCTTAAAGCTAATGATTATCTTCTTGAAAATAAGGATTCTGATGGTAAGGTAATTCAACTTGATAAACCTAAATCCCCTTTTAGAATTGGTGATAAATCAATGATTGAAGCTATATTTCCGTCAGTTGTTAATACTAATTGGAAAATTGAAGATAGTGCTTATCCTATTCTTCAACAACAATTGTATTCTACTAATGAGATCTCTGTTAATATGTTTCATGATCTCTTCATTAGTGAGAATCCTGCTTTCAAAGATAAGATTAATTATTGTATGGCTAAGCTTAAACAGATTAATAATCCTGAACTTAGAGAAGCTCTGATTAATTATGCTATTATTGATAAAGTTAGACAAATGCCTTTCTTTTTAATGATAACAGTAAAAAGTCCGGAAACACTTCTTGCTGAACGTGCTAAGTTATTAGGATGTGTTAATATTGAAAATTAAAGACGAACAAACTAATGAATTTAAATTCAAAGGTACTGTTGATTTAGCTCTTACTAATGTCAATCTTAAAATTGGTACAATGAACTTGAAAGTAGAAATTATACTCATGATGAAAAAATAGCTATGTTTAAAGAATTACCTGTTGGTATTCAATTAGCTATGGTTAAGAATACACTTACTGATGGTAGATATGTTACTGTAAATGGTCAATATGTTACTAAAGGTAATCTTAGACTTAATCCTAATCATATTCTTTCATTGCTTTCTCTAATACTATGGAGAGTACAATTGTAAGAACTGGATATATTTCTATTTCAACTAAGGAAAGTGATGATATTGATTTTACTAGAGACACATTCTTTCAGCTTATTAATAGTCCTGATGAGTATTGTCGTATTCTTGGTGAGAACTTAGTTAAATATGCATTCTGGGTTAATAAACTTGATTTTGGTCGTAATCTTTCTAAGTATATTCCTATTGATCTTTATGGTAAATTCAAAACTAAAGATGGTAACTATGTAAGTGCTTATAAGACTTCATGGGAGATCAATTTGATTCTATTAGTTTTGAATCTATCGACGGTACTAGTGACAGAGATATTAGATTAGCTATGAGAGAACAAGGTATTACTGATGGTGGTAGTAACTTCCGTTCAGAAAATGCTGCTCTTTATAACTATGCTGAAGCTCTTTATTCTAGTCAAGCAAATGAAGATAATATTCTTCTTAGAACTAACGAAGAACTTGATGTTTTTATCGAAGCTTTTGTTCAGTGCTAATTCTGAGAATACTGTATCGTTAAATATATGAAACCTGAATATATTTATGATACTAATGGTAAGTAAAGTTAAAGATCAAACTCCTACTTTTTACTAAGATTACTAAGAGTAATTTCTCTAGAGCTGTATTTGATCTTAAAGGCGCAGTAGCTAACGAATGGCATAAAGATGTTGATCTTGAAACTCGTAAGTATATAGAAGATGCTCTTAATAGTGTTATTAAAAATGCTATTGGTATTAAACATAATGATATTTGGAACATTGTTGGTCAAATGATCTTTGAACCTACTAGATATGTAAATAATTCTAGTTATGCTGATGATGTATATCTTAAGACTCGTGAAAAGGTAATTGATAAAGAACTTACTAGTCTTAAAAATACTTACAAAGCTCAATTACCTGAGGGTATGCTTTATAAACGTTTTGATATTAATGATTGTACATTCTATTATCCTATTAATAAAAACGTTTAAATCTGAATATCTTACTACAGTTAATGATTATTATAAATATAACATTGAAGCTCAAGAAATATACGAGAAACTTGCTACTATTTTGAGTAAGTTCTATCGTAGATTTAATTCATCTGTTACTAATGTAGAAACTCATAACAGTCTTACATCAGCTATAGACCTGCTACAAGTAACGCTGATTATACAATTTATATTGGTAATGAATCTGATACATATAGAGGTCTTATTGATACTTCTGCTATTACTACTATCCCATTGCAGGCAGCTATCAATGACACTTTTGATACCGATACACTGCCCTCGGAAATCCAAAATTTGGCACTTGTCGGCAACGGAGAGCTTTCTCAATTGAAACGATTAACAATACAAGGACAACTTTTTAAGGGCTTAGACAGGCTTATTCAAAGGCTAAATCCAGCTAATGTTAGTGCGATTCAAGCTGATGGTATCAATGATATTATAGTTGATTACATTGGTATTAAAAAGATCTTAATACTACTGTTCATACTATTAATAGCTCAACTCCTAAGTTCTCTAAAGTCTTAGATACAGAGTTCATAGCTGATGATAATACTGGAATTAGTATGTCAAACCTTGAATTTATTAATACTCTTTATGAAGTTGAAAAGACTGCTATCGGTAATACTAAACTTCTTAGAGATGAAATGAATCTCATGGGTGAACTCAATACTAATCTTGATAAGCTTGATGCTAAAGCTCAAGTGAAATTGCTAAACTTGGTAGAGATATGAATAGTCTTCCTAATTATGTTGAAACATTCAAGTATAATGCTAATATACTAGAGAATGTTAAAGATGATTAAAGCTATTCAAATGCCAATGGATACTGATACTATATATTTAAGCTTTGGACTAAAAGGTACTGTTGCTGATCGTAAACAATGGGTTACTGATCTGAATAAACTCAGTAGTCTTATAAAAAGTCTCAAGCTTATATTGAAGATCTAAACCTATTGACGAAGCTAATAGTTTTGAAAATGCTTCTCAAAATACTAAAGATAGTGTTGCAGAATTTAATGAAGCTCTTCTTAATCTTAAAGGTTTATATGCTGAGATTATGCCTCTTAAACGTAAAGTTGTTGATGCTTCTCAAGATTTACTTTGGTTTCTTAATCAATCAAAGAAGTCATAATCCTGCTTTCAATACTAAGTTTAATATATTCAAGATAAGCTTGTTGAAAACGGTTTTAATGCTGATGAAATTGGCGTTTATACTATAAATGAAAGAATATTCAAGAGAATATTCGTCGTATGCTCGGTGATAATCTTGATTTATCTACTGTTATTAAATGGTTAGATTCTGCTGCTCAAAGTGGTATTCCAATCATTGATACAGTTCTTTCTCAATATGAGTTCCATACTCTTAATGCTACTGAATTTGCTTTCAATAATAATAAGCATTCGCATTATTTTGAAGTATGATAGATTCTATAAAGAAAAGTCTAATAGTAAACCTGATATGACTTTCTCCAATCTCGTTCTAATGACTTTAGAGCTAGATTCATTAATAAACTAATTGTCAACTTGTTACACCGTTTGATATGACTAAAGCCAACTATGATTATCAAATTGGTAAAGCTCATTATTTGATGATTATATTAAGAGAAGATCTGAGTTAGAACCTCTATTAGAATCTGACGATTTTGCTACAGTTAAGAAAGCTCAAGTCCCAACTTGCTAAACTTGAAAGAACATAAGAAAAAGAGTTCATGCTGTAAGTAAAACTATATACTCTACTATGAGTGTTTCAATGCCTGCTAAAAATTATTAAAGGTAGACTTGAACTTGATCTTGAAGATGTATATAATAATCCTAAGAAGTATTTTCCTAATCTTAGTGCCGAAGAAGCATACTATTATACTAAAGCTAATTGAACATGTCTATAAATCTAAGATTCGTAAGAAATTTGCTGAAGCTAATAATATTGAACTTAGTGTTAGAGGTCAAACTACTAATCGAGTTCTTCTTCAAGTTCAAACTGCAAAAAGCTGATTATAGAGACACTAAGTTTAGTAAACTACTTCATTCTGATATTGATATGATAGTTGAAATGCAGAGATGTTGCAGAGACTTAATGATGTTGCAAATGCCTAACACTGTTAGATCTGCTAATTCTCTTCCCGACTTTCATATCTGCTAATCATGTGAATGCTCTTAAACAACTTGTTGGTTATCACGAATTACAAAGAAGATGATTATAAAAATACACTTAGTGGAGAGACTCAATACTATCTTAAAGCTACTGCACTAATCGTCCGAAGTTATAGGTCGTATTAAGTATGATCTCTACGCTATTACAAATAAAAAGAAGCTTATGATGCTCTAGTGAAAAAGCTAATAAAATAGCTAAACATAGAGGCTATTATAAACCTATTACTTCTATTGCAGATATATCGAATATAATAAAGAGTTATCTGATAAACAATTAGGGTGATGTTAGAAAATCGTATGAACTTTTGACCCTATGAATGTTACTCTTAATTATAT
>VOFB01002697.1_pt1 | contig 39710 bp, 38 predicted proteins | sample 5384141 | NCBI WGS metagenome assembly VOFB01 (sample SAMN12384721, study PRJNA508395) | human gut metagenome | isolation source: healthy gut A | host: Homo sapiens
TCTATGATATAGACAATGCCGAACAGTTGATGGAAAATGTAAAAAAGAAATCGATACTGACTGGGATATCGATTTTTCAGGAAGTTTCTTTTCCAACCGGCAGATGCTGAACGAGCTGGTCGTGATTTTGTTCATTTCGATCCTGCTGATGTATTTCATCCTGGCAGCCCAGTTTGAAAGTTTCCTGCAGCCGCTCATCGTGCTGCTTGAAATTCCGATCGATGTGGCAGCCTCCTTGCTGGTGCTCTGGATATGCGGCCATACCATGAACCTGATGAGTGCCATCGGTATCGTCGTGACCTGCGGTATCATCATCAACGACTCCATCCTGAAACTGGATGCTATCAACGAACTCCGCAAAGAAGGGGTTCCTCTTATGGAAGCCATACATGAAGCCGGACGGCGGCGCCTGCGTCCTATCATCATGACATCATTAACGACAATATTCGGAATGGTTCCGCTGCTTTTCACATTCGATATGGGCAGCGAACTGCAAAAGCCGCTTTCCATCGCCATGATCTCGGCCATGCTGATCGGTACGGCAGTCAGCCTTTTTGTCATACCACTGATATACTGGTTCATTTATCGCAAACATGAGGTTGGTAATTTGAATGTTGAAAATTGAAAATTGGAAGTTATGGACAGGAAATTCATTTATAGATATGTCATCACGTTGTTGATGCTTGCATGCGTATTCGGAGGAAAAGCGCAGCTCACACTGACGCTGGAACGAACTATCACACTGGCGGCCGACAGTTCGCTGGACGCTTTCCGATACAAAAATATGTATCTGGCCGGCTACTGGGAATACCGGACTTACAAGGCCGGCCGTCTGCCAAGCCTTACCCTAAATCTGACGCCGGCACAATACCGCCGTTATTTTACCCAACGATATGACTCGGAGGCTGATATCGACGTATATAGAAAACAACAATCGTTTTATGCGGGCGGGCAATTGGAGATCGAACAGAATTTCGACCTCTTAGGCGGTACATTCTATTTGGATACAGACTTGGATTATATGCGCTATTTCGGCGACCAAACTTATAACCAGTTCTCATCGGTTCCGATCCGCCTCGGCTACCAGCAAGACTTATTGGGGTATAACGCTTTTAAATGGGAACGGAAAATCGAACCGTTGAAATACGAGAAGGTCAAAAGAAAGAACTATTATATAATGTAGAGCAAATGAGCGAGCAAGCAACGACCTATTTCTTCGCTCTGGCAATGGCACAGGTGGAATATGATCTGGCCAAGGAAAATGTCGCCACGACCGACACACTGTACCGGACAGGGCAGGAACGGCATAAGATAGCTTCTATCAGCCAAGCGGATTTGCTGACACTGAAATGGATGCCGTAAACGCACGCAACACATTGAAAAATGCGGAAATCGCCCTAAAACGTGCCATGTTCAGCCTCGCCTCTTACTTGAACTTCGACAAGAATACAGAAATACGCCTGCGCCTCCCAAGCCGCCCGCGCAATATGGAAATCTCGGTCGACAAAGCACTCGAATTGGCACGTGCAAACAACCCGACCTTTCTGGGTTGCGCCAGCAAATATTAGAAGCCCAGCAGCAGGTAGACAAAACCAAGAAAGAAGCGATGTTCAACGCCCAGATCAATGCCAGCGTCGGATTCAACCAAGTGTCCAAGAACATACAGGACGCCTACAAAAATCTGCAACAGCAGAAATCGTCTCTTTGTCTGTTTCGATCCCGTTGGTAGACTGGGGCGTACGAAAAGGGAAGCATAATATTGCCAAGAACAACCTGCTTGTCACCGAAACATCCGCCAAACAAAAAGAATTGACAGTAGAAGAAGACGTGATTATGACAGTCGGCGACTTCAATATCCAGCAAGCCCTGATTGGGAGTGCCGAAGAAGCGGTAGACCTGGCAGAAACAGCCTACAGCGAAACCAAGCAACGCTTCATGATCGGAAAAGCGGATATCAACAGTCTTACTCTGTCGCTGAACCGCCAACAGGAAGCGCAGCGGAACTATATTTCGGCTTTACAGAACTACTGGCTGAGCTATTATAAGATCCGAAAACTGACGTTGCACGATTTCGAAACGGGAGTTTCCCTTTCGAACAGTTCGAATATAAATACGGATTGTAACAAAAAATGAATAATGAGTGCATCTCCTAAAATATCCTCTTTCACCATCATCGTCACCTTCCTTTTGCGTGGCGCTGGCAGGGGATTGCCTTTATACCGCTGCTGCCGATCAAGCTGTCGCCGTCACGCACGCTGCCACAGTTGACTATCAGCTATAACATGCCGGGCAATTCGGCACGCGTGATAGAGATGGAAGTGACCTCGCGGCTCGAAGCGATGTTGGCACGCATCAAGGGATCAAGGAGATCAATTCCACTTCCGGCAACGGATGGGGATATGTCACGCTCGAGCTGGACAAGCATACCAATATCGATGCCGCCCGTTTCGAAGCGTCTACCATCATCCGACAGACATGGCCCAGCCTACCGGACGGACTGAGCTATCCAGTCCTGGAAATGAGCCGACCGGACGACAAGGAAGTACGGCCTTTCATGAGCTACACACTGAATGCGGCAGCCACACCCATATTCATACAACGCTTTGCCGAAGACCAGATAAAACCTCGCCTAAGCGGGATTCCCGGCATCTACCGCATCGATGTCAGCGGTGCCACCCCGATGGAATGGCGACTGGAATATGATAGCCGTCAGCTGGCAACGTTAGGTATCAGCATCCCGGATATACAGAAAGCGATCAGCCAGTATTATCAAAAAGAATTCTTAGGAACCGGAAACGTGGAAACCCAGTTGGCGACTTCGTGCAAAGAAGGACAAAGTAGCCAGTGGATACGTCTCGCTTTGGTTCCTGAAAACGAAACAGACGGATTCAACCCATCGCTTATAACCGTCCTGAACAAAGACGGCAAGCTGATCCGCCTGGACCAACTGCTAAAAGTCACCCGTCAGGAAGAGGCTCCACAGAGTTATTACCGTATCAACGGCTTGAATTCCATCTATCTGTCCATCCGCGCCGAGGAGACGGCGAACCAGCTGGAACTTGCCAAACGGGTAAGAGCCGAAATGGAATATATCCGTACCTTGCTTCCACCCGGTTATGAAATACATACCAGCTATGACGCGACCGAATTCATTCAGGACGAACTGAACAAGATTTATGTCCGTACGGGGCTCACCGTCCTGATCCTACTGATGTTTGTCTTGCTGATCACACGCGAGATAAAATATCTGTTACTGATCATCATCAGCCTTTCGATCAACCTCAGTATTGCTGTCATCCTTTATTATCTGTCAGGACTGGAAATGCAGCTTTATTCGTTGGCAGGCGTCACAATCTCACTCAGCCTGGTGATCGACAACACGATCGTCATGACGGAACATATCCGGAACCGACATAACCGAAAGGCAATCCTATCCATATTGGCAGCCACTTTGACAACGATAGGTGCACTGGTCATTATCTTTTTCTTAGATGAAAAAGATACGCCTCAATCTGCAGGATTTTGCGGCTGTCGTCATCATCAATTTAGGAGTCTCCCTATTGATCGCGCTTTTCCTGGTTCCCGCCCTGATCGATAAGATGAACCTGGAATGGAAAAAAAGCGGAAAAAAGAACATATCCAGAGAAGAGACCAGGTATACATGGAAAAGCCGGATCAGAAAAAAGAACGAACCGCTTTCTCAAACGTTTCCCTGTCTACTACAACCGGTACTATCAATGTCAGATCGATTTCCTTTGCGGATGGAAGAAATTGGCATGTTTCATTTTACTGTTAGCATTCGGCATCCCGGTTTTCCTGTTACCGGAAAAAATCGAATACGACACGAAAGACAAAAAGAAGGTCTACACGGCAACAGACACCCTACTAATCGATACATATAATAAATTCGCCTCCAACGAGACGTACAAGGAGAAGATCAAACCCATCGTCGATAAGGCGTTGGGCGGGACCCTACGCCTGTTCGTACAAAAAGTTTATGAAGGAAGTTACTTCACCCGCAACGAAGAAACGGTCCTGTCTGTCAGCGCATCGCTCCCGAACGGGACGACCTTGCCACAAATGAATACCTTGATGAGCCGGATGGAAGCCTATCTCAGCACCTTCAAAGAAATACGACAGTTCCAAACAAACGTCTACAGCGCACGCCAGGCCGGTATCCGCATCTATTTTACGAAAGAGAGTGAACGGAGTGGTTTCCCGTACACATTGAAAAGCAAAATCATCAGCAAAGCTCTTGAATTGGGGGGGGGAAGCTGGCAAGTCTACGGTTTGCAGGACCAGGGATTCAGCAACGATGTGCGCGAAGGAGCCGGTTCTTTCCGTATCGTGATGTATGGTTACAACTACGACGAGCTGTACGAATGGGCCGAACAGCTGAAAGCCAAGTTGCTCACCCACCGCCGCATCAAGGAAGTGCTGATCAATTCAGAGTTCTCGTGGTGGAAAGACGATTACCAGGAGTTCTACTTCAACCTCAACAAAGCCCGGCTGACCCAGGAGGACATACAGCCGATCGACCTGTTCGCCTCCATCAATCCCGTTTTCGGAAAGGACATTTATACCGGGACGATCGTCGTCAACGAAGAGACAGAGAAACTGAAACTCTCCTCCCGCCAGTCACAGGAATACGATGTGTGGAGCATGCAGTATGTTCCACAAACTATTGACGGCAAGCCCTACAAGTTAGCAGAACTTGCAAGTGTCGAAAAAGGACAGATGCCGCAGAAGGTTTGCAAAGTAAACCAACAATACCGCCTCTGTCTGCAATACGAATATATCGGGGCTTCCAATCAGGGAAATAAGATACAGGAACGCGACCTGAAGGAAATCAATGCCATACTGCCGATGGGTTATACCGCCAAGTCGGAAAGCGCTTACTGGTATTGGGACAAAAAGGACAATAAACAATATCTTCTGTTATTGCTGATCATCGTCATTATCTTCTTTACCACCAGTATCCTGTTCAATTCGCTGAAACAGCCGTTGGCCGTTATCTTTGTAATACCGATCTCTTACATTGGCGTATTCCTCACGTTCTATTGGTTCAAATTGAATTTCGACCAAGGAGGATTTGCCTCCTTCGTCCTGTTGTGCGGCATAACCGTTAACGCAAGCATCTACATTTTGAATGAATACAACCAAATCCGGCAACGCAAACCGTTGATGTCGCCCTACAAGGCATATCTGAAAGCCTGGAATGCTAAGATCACGCCCATTTTCCTCACAGTCGTTTCGACCATCTTAGGCTTCATCCCATTCATGTTAGGTCCGGATAAGGAAGCGTTTTGGTTCCCGCTGGCCGCCGGCACCATCGGCGGGCTTGCCATGTCTATATTAGGAATCTTCCTCTATTTACCTCTTTTCACATTAAAAAAACAACCCTAACCTTAACTTTCCCCTTTCAAATAAGGATTACCGTTTATCATCAAAATATTTTGTATGCCAGCCGTTTGCATATTGTCAACAAAATGTCAACTCTAACATTCACCCTCCAATAAAGCATAATATACTTTTGCGACCTCTTTAGACCTGTTCAAATCTTTCCTCCCAAAAGGAAAACACACTGGCTTCTCTTTCTGTTTAAATAGGGTATACTTGCATCGGTCCATTTCTTTGCCATCCATTTGGCAATGCCTGACAGATAAGTTGTGAGAAGGTCTCTGCCTCTCAACCCACAGAAAGCAGAGTTTTTTCACATTTTAATAAATATAATTATGAATAATTTTTTTAGTTATCTAAGATTACTTTTACTCGCAACGAGTGGAATGTTACTATTGTGTATAATCTTCGCCATGAATCCAGGAATTAGCAGACGGCACGCTGTCCGGGAAAAATTTGCTGGTTTCATTTCACATCTCTATTGTTAGCCGGTGGGGTTCTACTTATGGAATTCACAACAAAGAAAAGCCGTTTTATCTTTTCATTACCGGATGCCTTATTATTACTTCTGTTCGGTATCGTATTGGTTTCTTACGACAAAGACGAGAATCTTCAGCCGGAACGTTTCCTTTTCATCGCTCAGCTGGTTGCTCTCTGGTTTATGCTCAGAGGTGCTTTACAGGCGCATCAGGAATTACGACCGTTTTTCATTACGATCATCATATTTACCGGAATCGTTCCGGCCATCTGGGGGATCAGCCATACCATCAATCCTGCTCCCATCACCCATCCTGTCTTCAGGCTGCTTGAAACATCGCTGAAACCAGAGCCTTTCTATGGCTATATCGCAGTCATTTTTCCAGTCTGTCTGAACACATTACTCCGTTTTAAGAATTGCGACAAGATCGCTTTGTGGAAATCCCGTACTTTCCTGTTCTATTTCTCCATTCTCGGATCTACTTTGATTATCACCACCTTAATATTCAAAACAGACCAACCCGTATGGCTTGCAGCCCTCCTTTCCGGAATCTGGGTTTGCTGGATGAGGCTGATCGGATGGAAACAGACGAAAGAAGCCAAACAGAACCACATCCAGCTGTTTGCCATCTCTTCGATTATCCTGTTTGTTGCGATCACGGCAGTCATTTTGGTCGGGAATATCCAAAAAGCCCAGGCCGGAGATCGCCGGCTTTTGATCTGGAATATCACGACCCAGGCTATCATGGAACATCCGGTAACCGGCATAGGTATAGGCGGCTTTCCAGCTACATACGCAAAGGAACAATCTGCCTATTTCGAAACCGATACCGCTTCTTCCAAAGAAAAACAAACCGCAACCTGTCCCCAGTATGCATACAACGAATATCTGCAAATAGGACTTGAGTTAGGTATTACAGGGTTGCTGTTCTTTATCTTCTGGCTCGCATTTTTCCCTTTATTATGGGATCAGACACAGACAGATTGGGGCATCCGGCGGAATTCTGGCACTCGGAATCTTCGCCCTTTATTCCTATCCGCTCCAACTCCCCGACCTACTGGGTTCTGCTCTTATTCCTGACCGCCATATGTGTGACCAATCCGAAGCATAACAAGCAGCGAGCACAGAGGAGTATCCCGTATATCAGTGCCATCGCCGCCATTCTTACCTACATTCTTTTCTACGGACAGAAAGATACCTACTATACCTATAGGGAATGGAAGACGCTTCAGGAATTATATCATAATCAGGAGTACGAACAAGCAGCCAGCCGGTATGCCGGTCTGTTTGTCCAGTTATACCACCGAACAGATTTTCTATATGAGGGAGCAGAATGTTTCTATAAGACCGGACAGCACGATATTGCCATCAAATGGTTGGACAGGGCATTAAAACTAAGTGCAGCCCCCGAACTATACTATGCAATTGCAAAAAACGAAAAGGCGATCAAGCAATACCAGAAAGCGGAAAGTTACCTGCTGGAAATCAGCAGGATTTTACCGGAACAGGGATATACCTACTTCCTACTCGCCAAATTGTATACAAACCCCTCTTTTTTACATCCGGACAAATTCCATAAAGCAGCCAAGAGGTTTCTCGCCTTCCAGCCCAGTACACAAAACAACATAACGAAGGAAATGAAAGAGGAAATACTGCAAATCATCAGGAACTGGAATTTCGGCAAATAACAAATAGGAATTGAAGCATACCGATATGCCCATTCAACGGTATTGTCGTACCCCCGGCATATCGGTACATTCATATATTATTCCACAACCGGAACCAGCCGCACTTTCAATGTTTCCTTCCGACCGGCTTTCAGATCAACATCAAAAACAATCCGGCCAGAACCGGGATTCGGAGCATCGTAGCTATGCGACGGAACATTATCGACCACAGAGAAGGCGGCAGCCGAAGGACTGTCGATAATCACATGTAATTTCTTACCTTCTTTCGTCAATTCTATCGTGTGGGGAATCGAGCAGCTTAGGAGTGGCGGAGGTGACCATCGTCCACCGGACAGAAGCTGGTTGGCCGGCAGCCTGCACCTGATCCGTTACCTGCAAATACCGTTCCTTCACAAGCACGACCTCGCGTGTCGCTTTCTTCAGATTACTACCGAACAAAGAAGTCATATCCAAGCTGGCTCCCAACCGTGCATCTTTCGTATAAGTAGCGAGAATCGGAACCGTTCCTTTTACCTGGTGCTTTTCTCCGTTTACCGTCAACGTATTATGCACAAAGTTATTATAGCGGAAGACATCCCAACGTTGCCCGTCCTGATCACCGTTCCACAGTCGTACGCCTTCCTTTTCCAGAGAATAATACTCCTGCATACCCAAATCCTGTGCCCAACGAACTCCCTGAGCTTCGAACACAAATGATCCGGCATCCATATGAGCATGGTTGGCCGAAGCCGTTCCTCCTTTTATCCCGACATAAAACCTTCACCCTTATCCCATCCGGTACGGATCAGAGCTACAGGCACTTTTCCATATCCGGTCCAGATTTTCGAGACAGGAGGCGTCACTTCCTTCATATCGAAGCGGGAACCATAGATCAAGATAATCGGCAGGAAACGCTCTTCTTCCGCAGTAAAATGCGTATCCTCGCGTGTCAGGAATATTTTTCGTTCCAGAGCAAGGAAGGATCGCCTAATTTGGATGCATACCAGAACATGGCCGGAAAAGATTGAGTCGTTTCGCGTGCATCACTGAAATTGAAGGCAAGACCGGTCGTTCCCGCCATATACTGCATGAACCGGGCCGAAGACATAAAGCCCTCCACCGCACTCAGTCCTCCATCCGAACCGAGAGCCGATTCCAAAGCGGCGATTAGCATCACATTGAAACTCGTCCCATATCCCCAATAATTATACCCTTCCGGATAGTTGCCGTCAGGCGCGTACACTTTCATCGACAGAGGAACAGACGACATAGCCCGTTCAATAACAGCAGCCGCTTCTTTGCTGTCCGAATCCAAAAGGGCAAGGGCTCCATATACCAGCCCGGTATTGCAAACCTGGTTCCAGTTGTTTTCTGCTTTCAGGAACCAGTTATATTGTTTGTCGTTCGACGGAGCAAAACCTTTCTGAAGAATCGATTCACGTACCACTCTCCTTGTTTCCGGAGACAGCTTATCGAACAGCCAGTCATAACCGATCGCAACCGCCATCGTCATCTCGCCGACATCCAAGAAATGAGACGGGTTCCAGTCGCCGAAAGAGCAGACGGACACCATCTCCTGCTCGGCACGCAAGCGGTATTTATCTTCGCCGGTCATCCGGTATACAAACGAAAGGTCAAAAATACGTTTCAAAGCCTCACGGGAAACGGCCAACAGACGACGTCCCTCTTTCTTATATGTTAACGTCGGACAGACCAACAGCCGGTCGGCTTCTCCGACAATCTGCTTATAGACGCGCTGCATTTCGGGGTTATCTTTCAGGCTTTCTCGTATCTGCTGCTCCTCACCCTGCTTCATCAATAAGCGGGGATGGCCACTCACTCGGTTATAATCAAAAGTCTGGGCAACAAGATGGGTGCCGGCACATAAAAGGAGACAAATAAAAATGAGATAAAGTGTCTTATTCATAATATCAGAATTATTTGAATGATTGATGGGGATAAAGATAGGAAAATAAAATTATCTTCCGGACATTTCGGTCAACTTGAAAAGTATTTTTCAGAAAGAGGGCACCAACATCTCTTGCATGTTTGAAATATAAGCCTTATCTTTGCCGAAATTTTGAAGATAGAGTTTCATGACACAGAAAGCACATAAGGATAATCCAGCGTACTTTTCCGGTTATATGTCGGACAATGAAGCTCATTTTTTTATTTTAAAGGATTATCATTTGGTTATATAGGATGCGTTAGTTATTTTACTAACGCATTTTTTTTGCACCTTGTGATCTCGTAAGGCAATTATAACATTCTATAAAATCAATAAATTAAACAACCCAAATTACTATGTCGAAAAGTGGTATCAAAAAGGTGATTGTTCTGGGCTCGGGTGCCCTGAAGATCGGACAAGCCGGAGAATTTGACTACTCTGGTTCACAAGCACTGAAGGCGCTGAAAGAAGAAGGAATCAGCACCGTATTGCTCAATCCGAACATTGCAACCATTCAAACATCAGAAGGGGTAGCCGACAAGGTTTATTTTCTTCCTGTCACTCCCTTCTTTGTTGAAGAAATTATCAAAAAAGAACAACCGGACGGTATCCTGCTGGCTTTTGGCGGACAGACTGCCCTGAACTGCGGAACCGAACTGTATACCAGCGGAACACTGGCCAAATATGGTGTAGAAGTATTGGGTACTTCGGTAGAAGCCATCATGTACACGGAAGACCGTGACCTGTTTGTAAAGAAACTTGACGAGATAGCAGTAAAAACTCCGGTTAGCCACGCTGTCGGAAACCTGGAAGATGCCGTGAAGGCAGCCTACGAGATCGGCTTCCCGGTCATGATCCGTTCCGCATACGCATTGGGCGGTATGGGTAGCGGTATCTGCAAAGACGAGGCAGAACTGCGTACGCTGGCAGAAAGCGCTTTCGCCTATTCTCCCCAGGTATTGGTGGAAGAATCGTTGAAAGGCTGGAAGGAAATTGAATTTGAAGTAATCCGCGATAAGAACGACCACTGCTTTACGGTTGTAAGCATGGAAAATGTAGACCCGTTAGGCGTACATACGGGCGAAAGTATCGTTGTCGCTCCTACCTGTTCACTGACAGACAAAGAACTGGACCTATTGAAAGAACTTTCGATCAAGACGATCCGCCATTTAGGTATCGTCGGCGAATGTAACATCCAGTACGCATTCAACTCCGATACTTGCGATTACCGTGTGATCGAAGTAAACGCCCGCCTAAGCCGTTCTTCCGCACTTGCATCCAAAGCGAGCGGTTATCCGCTGGCATTCGTGGCTGCCAAGCTGGCATTAGGTTACAGCCTTGACGAAATCGGTGAGATGGGAACTCCCAACTCCGCTTACAAAGCACCAGAAGTAGATTACATGATTGTAAAGATCCCGCGTTGGGACCTGACTAAGTTTGTCGGTGTAAGCCGCCAGATCGGTTCGAGCATGAAATCTGTCGGCGAGATTATGTCGATCGGTAAGAGCTTCGAGGAAATCATGCAGAAAGGTCTTCGTATGATCGGACAAGGAATGCACGGTTTCGTCGGCAACAACGACGTGGAATTCGATAACCTGGACGACGCGCTGGCCAACCCGACCGACCTCCGTATCTTCGCCGTAGCCAAAGCGCTTGAAAAAGGCTACACGGTAGACCGCATCCACGAACTGTCCAAGATCACTCCGTGGTTCCTGGAAAAACTGAAAAACATCGTAGACTATACGAAAGTATTGTCTGCTTACGATAAGATCGAAGACCTGCCGGAAGATGTGCTGAAGGAAGCAAAACGCCTGGGATTCTCCGACTTCCAGATTGCCCGTTATGTTGAAAACCCGGAAGGCAACATGGAAAAGGAAAATATCCGCGTGCGCAACCTACGTAAGAAATTAGGTATCCTGCCGAGTGTAAAACGCATCAATACGATCGCATCGGAACATCCCGAACTGACGAACTACCTGTATATGACATACGACGGCAGCCAGCACGATATCTCTTACTATCCGAACGACAAGAGCGTCGTGATTCTGGGATCGGGCGCTTACCGCATCGGTTCTTCCGTTGAGTTCGACTGGTGTTCGGTGAATGCCGCACAGACAGCCCGCAAGTTAGGCTATAAATCCATCATGATCAACTATAACCCGGAAACGGTTTCCACTGATTATGACATGTGCGACCGTCTGTACTTCGACGAGCTTTCGTTCGAACGCGTACTCGATGTCATGGACTTAGAACTGCCGAAGGGCGTAATCGTCTCCGTAGGTGGACAGATTCCGAACAACCTGGCCATGAAGCTGTACCGCCAGAACGTACCTGTATTGGGTACTTCACCACTGTCGATCGACCGTGCCGAAAACCGTCACAAATTCTCCGCAATGCTGGATACGTTAGGTATCGACCAGCCGCGTTGGGCCGAGTTGACCAGCATGGAAGAGATCGACGCCTTTATCGCAAAGGTCGGTTTCCCAATCCTGATCCGTCCGTCTTACGTGCTTTCCGGCGCAGCCATGAACGTATGCCACAGTAAGGAGCAGATGATCGAATTCCTGAACTTGGCAGCCAAGGTTTCCAAAGAATATCCGGTAGTTGTTTCCGAATTCCTGCAAGGGGCGAAAGAGATAGAATTCGACGCGGTAGCCATGAATGGCGAAGTGGTCGAGTACGCCATCTCCGAACATATCGAGTTTGCCGGTGTCCATTCCGGTGACGCGACATTGGTATTCCCGGCACAGAAGATCTACTTCGAAACAGCCCGCCGTATCAAGAAGGTCAGCAAAATGATCGCCAAAGAGTTGAACATCAGCGGACCGTTCAACATCCAGTTCCTGGCCAAGAACAACGATGTGAAGGTTATCGAATGTAACCTGCGTGCATCCCGCAGTTTCCCGTTCGTATCAAAAGTCCTGAAACGCAACTTTATCGAAACGGCAACCCGCATCATGCTTGACGCTCCTTACACCAAACCGGACAAGAGTGCATTCGACATCGACTGGATCGGTGTGAAGGCTTCGCAGTTCTCATTCGCCCGTCTGCATAAGGCCGACCCTGTACTGGGCGTAGATATGAGCTCTACAGGTGAAGTAGGCTGCATCGGCGACGACTTCAACGAAGCATTGCTTTCTGCCATGATCGCTGTCGGAAATAGAATCCCGCAGAAGAACGTACTGGTTTCTTCCGGTGCCGCCAAGAGCAAGGCTGAACTGCTGGAACCGTGCCATATGCTGGCAGCCAAAGGTTACAACATCTACGGAACGGCTGGAACGGCTAAATTCTTGAATGAAAACGGCATCTCTGCGACAGCAGTTTGCTGGCCGGACGAACAGGGCGACCTGAACATCATGGATATGTTCAGCAAGCACGTGTTCGAACTGGTTGTCAACATTCCGAAAGACCACAGCAAGCGCGAGCTGACCAATGGCTACAAGATTCGTCGCGGTGCCATCGACCACAACATTCCGTTGATTACCAATGCCCGCCTGGCAAGTGCCTTCATCAGCGCTTTCTGTAATATGGACGAAAAAGACATCCAGATTAAGAGCTGGCAGGAATACAAGTAAATAGGAATTTCATTATATTTGTAACCTCATTCAGGCACGGAAGTATTGGACTTCCGTGCCTATATTCATTTAGACTTATGTACAGACTGCTGACCATTCTCATTTCTTTTCTGTTCACGGCACATGCCATGCGCGCGTCAGTAGCCATTCCTTATGTATTTGTAAAAAACTATACGGTCGACGATTATAAAGCGAGCTGCCAGAACTGGGGCTTTTCGCTGACACCCGACGGTATGCTGTATGTCGCCAACAATTCCGGCCTGCTTGCTTTCGACGGCAACACATGGAAACTATATTCGCTGCCGGGACAGGAAGAGGTGACCGGCGTAACGAACTACAACGACACGATCTACACCCGCAACGAGACGATGTTGGGAAGCTGGACATACGACAAAGACGGAATCCTCCGCTACCACCCGTTGGACACGGTCCCGCCAGAAATCCGCTTCACTCCACCCCCTGTTGAAATACCTTTTACTTTACCGAAAGAAATACAGGATGCACAGCCGAGTGCCTTCGCTACCAACGGAACGCTCTTTTTCATCGGAACCCTCACACAAGGATTATATATCACAGACTCCGACGGTACGATCCTGCAACACCTGTCTTTACAGAACCAACTACAAGACAATATCGTCCGCTTTATCTGCGTACAGGACAACCGGCAAATCTGGGTGGCGCTCGACAACGGATTATCACAAATCTCTTTCGATCCTCCGATCACTTTGTTAGGAAAAAGAAGCGAGATCGGCAAACTGGTGAATGCCGGACTAGATGGCGAAGAGTTGTATATCCAAACCAACCTCGGCTATTTCAAGCGCTCATTGGGAGCCACAAGCCCTTTCATCGCCGTAAGCAAAGCCGAAGCGCAACCTTGCTTTAGGATCGAAAAAGGCCCCGCTCCGACCGTTAAGAAATTATTTAGGGACACGGAAGCAGTGGGCGTATTTGCCGATGCCGAACATGTTTATCCGGCCGGTGACAACCTCTACTGGCTTTCCATCGAAAACGAAGCCGGACTGTTTCACGTAGCGGACGGCATCGGAACATTGAAATGCCGCCTGCTCTTCGACAATTACAATATGAACCTCGTGACGAGAGGCAAACGGATCATCCCTTTGAACGACTCCCTGGTCTTGGTCTCTGCCATGCAAGGAACTTTATTGGTCAATATCCGGGAACTGATCGGCAATAGCCTGGGCAGCACTGCCCCTGAAAGTTTCGGGACTCGAATACGTCGATGCTTCCGGTATCCATCACTTGCCGATCAACACGCAACGCATTTCTCTCCCGCACAACTTCCAGGAGTTCAATGTCTGGGCAGGCACCACGATATTCACCTCCAACCACCAGATCAGCTACAAGATCGAAGGCGTATCTTCAGACTGGTCAGCCTGGCAACACGACGGGAAAATCACTTTCCTGCAATTGCCGGAAGGGAGGTATGAATTGAAAGTCCGCAAATACGTCATCAAGGGTCCCTATCCCGAACTCACACTGCCCATCGAAGTCCGCCCTCCCTGGTATAATACCGTATGGGCATGGCTGGTCTATATCACACTCGTCTGGTTTCTCGTGCAGGCCGTGCTCCGCTACAACCTGAAGAACCTGCATAAGGAAGAACAGGAAAAGCCGAAGCCGAACGGCAAGCCGAGCAACAGCAGATGCAGGTCATAAAAAACCGGATGCTCGAAGCCGAACTGCAAAAACAAGAACAACGAACTGACACTTCAGACAACAGCCCTCGTCAAACGCAACCAGGCCATCCAAAGCCTGTTGGAAGAACTAGAAAAACAAAAAGAAACGCTAGGCGAACGTTATCCGAACAAACTCTACATCCGCATGAAGACGCTGATGGAAGAGACTTTGAACAACCAGGCGGACTGGGTACTGTTCGAAAGCTATTTCAACAGCACGCACCAAAATTTCATGGACCGCCTCAGACAGCGATACAGCGATCTCACGACAGGCGATCTCCGCATCTGTTGCTTGCTCCGCATGAATCTCTCCACAAAGGAAATAGCATCCCTCATGAACGTATCCGTACGGGCAATAGAGCTGCGCCGATACCGTCTAAGGAAGCGTTTGGAGCTGGAAGGAGATACGAATCTCGTCGATTTCCTAATGAATTTCTGAAAATATTTTCTCAGATTTTTACATCTTATATACTATTACATATCAGATAATTAAATGCATCATAAAAAGATATGAGAAAGTAATGTTGTAGTATTTCTTTCCACTCAAAGCACTTGCGCAAGCCATGTAGTAGTCCTTTCTTTGTACGCTCCTACGGATTATCCTTTCTTTGCGATCAAAATCTAATTTTCATACATGATGAAACACGAACTGGAAGATCAATTAAAGGCGTTCGAGAAGAAAGGTATCGACCGCCGCCACTTTTTCAAACTGATGGCAATGGCCGGTTTACTGACTGCTGCAAGTACCCAAAAGGCAAAAGCATTTTCAAGCAAAGCCAAAGGTAAAATTGTAATTATCGGCGGAGGTGCTGCCGGTATCAGTATGGCTGCCCGTTTAAAGAGTTGGCTGGACAAGCCGGATATCACTTTGATCGATCCCAGTGACCGTCAGTTTTATCAGCCGGGGTTCACCTTAATCGCATCGGGTGTATATCAACCGGATGACGTCTGGAGAAAGCAGGAGGACTGCATACCCAATGACATCAAATGGATTAAAGATTCTGTTGCTGCCGTCGATCCCGTATGGAATCAGGTAACGACCAAAAATAACGGAAAGATCGCCTACGACTTCCTGGTCCTGACTCCCGGAATCCAAATCAACTGGGAAAAGGTAGAAGGTATCACGCAAGCGACACTTGGACAAGGGAACGCCCACAGCATCTATGATTTCGAAGGTGCACAAAAGACTTGGAAAGCCATACAGGAATTCTCCAAGACGGGTGGACGTGGAATCTACACTGATACTTATACCAGCACAAATGCGGAGGTGCTCCCAAGAAAATCTGTTTGTTGACAGAACACTATACCCGCAAACAGGGTACACGCGAAACGGTGGATCTGAATTTTTACACAGCATCAAAGAGCTGTATGATGTCCCGTTTTTCACTCCCCGCTTGTTGGAAATCTACAAAGAGCGTAACATTCCTATCAACCTGAATGTACGAGTGAAAGGTGTGGATACGGCTGCCAAGCAGGTTCATTTCGAGAAGATCGAAACAGTGGGCGATCAGAAAGTCTACACTCCGTTTGTAGAAGATTATGATTTCCTGCATTTCACACCGCCGATGTCGGCCCCCGATTTTGTAAGAGAAGCCGGACTGGGCTGGACGGAAGGTAAACTGGCTGCCGATGCTTGGGTTATGGTAGACAAAGAGACACTGGTACACAAAACATATCCGAATATCGTTTCCCTAGGAGACGTAGCCGGAATCCCGACCAGCAAAACATCCGCTGCAATCCGCAAGCAAGTGCCGATCGCAGCCAAGAACCTGATCTCGCTGATGGAAGGCAAAGAACCGGCAGAGAAATACGACGGATATGCCGCCTGCCCGATCGTGACGGACTACGGGCATGTTCTCTTGTGTGAGTTCAACTATAAGAAAGAGGCGCAAAACTCGTTCCCGTTCACGTTGCTGGACACATCGAAAGAGCAATGGGCCGCATGGCTGTTGAAGGTTTATTTCCTGAAACCCATGTACTTCTACGGAATGTTGAACGGCTGGGCATGATAACTTAAAACAACTCCCTATAATAAAAATGCCAAACTGAAAATCCCCCGGCTCGCTTGTAAGAGTACGGGGGGATTTTATTTCCTTCCGGTTCTATCTCTTATGCTTGACCAACATCAACACGGGATTCGACTCTTCGTCCAAACCGGCCGCAATCTCTTTCAACCCGCCTTTCAACTCACCTTTCCCGTAGGCCTCGACCAGCCGGTCGGCAGAAAGAATCTCATAGGCGGCCACTTCCTCGTTTCCGAGACGGGATATCAAGTCCACCCTTTTCCGGGTCGTATAATCAGCATTGAGCACTATCGGTTTGAATACAACCTTTTCACGGCTGTCGTACATCAAATCCGTAGTCGGGAAACCCCTTCCTTTTTCAAAATTAAACTCTTTTCCAATGGTTTGCATGAAACAATAACGACCAGTGTTCACCCCCATCGTAAGGAACATATCCGGATTTTCCGCCGGCTTTTTTACGATGAACGGGATTAATTTGTCTTTTCCGGGAATATAGCGATACACCGTATCGGAAGAGGTATCGGCAAGCAGCCAGTTTCCCTGGTCAGGCGTGATAGAGCGAACGGAAGCGACAGCAACCATATCCCCCTTTTGAACAAACGGAGCCTTGATAATGTCAAAAGGAAGCGGAATTGCCCGGGTGACACTTCCGTCCTGCTTCGATATGAGTGCATGGTAAAACTCCTTATCCCTTTTCTGCCCGTCCTTATAAGAAGCAGACATATCGTAGCAGATCAGATTGTCGGCGTCATAATTGAACACATCCAGATACTGCGCGCCCTCGGCATGCTGGAAACTCCGCTTGAAATTCCCTTGCAAGTCATAGACAAATATCTTCTTGTTCGAAGCACTATTGACAAACATCTCGTCTTTTTCCTCATCCAGGATGATCCCGTTGATAAAAGCATACTCCTCGGCTCCCTGTCCCTTCCGATTGATTTTCCTGACCGCCTTGCCTGTTTTTTCTGTCAAAAACGAAGATATTGCCATCGTTGAGCAGATTCGTCACCAGCACGAACCGCTTTCCTATCACCTTGACACTGCCTTGGGTGATAAACTCGTCGTTCGTTTCCAACGGGATGTATTCCACATCCAAAAGTCTTGAACAACCCATTCCTTTTCGGATAATCGGCTTTTACATCAAGAGTCATAAGTGCCTCGACCGTTTCCTGCTGCTTACAGCCGAACATTCCCATGAGAGATAAGAGGGTAAGCGTCCCAATCGTTACATCTTAATAAGCTCATTTCCTTGCCCCCTTTAAACCGGCAAAGACACGATAGGAACGAGAAAAATCCCTTCTTTCGCATCCGGAAGTCCGGTCTTTCACCTCCCGGACTTCTTGGTTTGACACGCCAAAGTCCCTTATTTCGTACGCAGAAGTCCCTTGTTTCAAGGCTCACCCTGATATTGTACGATCGTCCTCACCTGCAGGGGGAATCAACATCTTCCTTTCCTCCAACCGTTACCCTGTAGCTCTGTCTTTAGCTCCGGGTTTACCCCCACCCATTTGGACAACCGTTTCCCAGCCGATGCCGGCATCAAAAAGTTCTCATACGGCGCGTATTCGGCACGCAGGTCACCGTAGGTCATGTCTTCGGACTGGTTATACTTAATCAGCCACATATCGGCATGGATAGCCCGGTCGAGTACCGTCTCGAAAGCCAAAGGCGTACTTCCGGCTCCGGGGAGTTCCTTGAAAACATAATCGGCTCCGGCATCGGCATACATATTGGCGATATAGCTATCTCCCGCCGGCATAAACCAGGAAGCACCGAACTTCTTTTCGGAGATAACGGTCGGGCGAGGCATATCGGCCATGACCAACTGTTTCAGATCGAGATAACTCTTTTCCGTTTGCCTGAAAATGGAATCGGCCAACGCTTCCTTACCGAACAGCATCCCGTAGAAACGAATCCATTCGGTACGTCCCAACGGCAGCGATTCCATATAATCGGCTCCCTCGATAATGGGGATTCCCAACTTCTCGACCGGCCCGTAGCCACTATTCTGGAAAGGGGAAACGATCACAAGCTCGGCCCCTTTGTCGATCATCATCTCCACATTAGGGGCGGTCGCCTCTCCCATATCGACAATCCGTCCGGCTTTCAGCCCTTCCCGGATGGCAGGGGTGTCCATATAGCGAGGCTCGCAAACGCCTATGATCCGCCCTGTCTCGCCCAACTGGTCGATAATAGCCGCATGCACGGATGTATAGACCACGACATTCTGTGCCGGAACCTGCACGACTGTCCCCTTCAGAAGGTTTTCGGGAACAGGCCGGTCACGGTCTACCAAAAGATACCGTTGCAACAGGCGCGTGCTGTCCCACGGATCACGCACTTCAACAGCCGTATAGCCGTCGAAATGATGCACGATAAAACCCTGGGCGTAGCGGATGGTGTCGGAAGTTAATAAATTATTTCCAGCAGAATTTTGTACTTTGGGTTGTATACACGAAACAGCCCAAAGTACAAGAATTACGAAAAACAAATTCGTTTCAAGTGAATATATTTTTACTTATTAGTCATAAATACAAAATCGGCCGGATAAGGAAGCGTTTCAAACTGAGATTTCAGCTTTCCTTCAGAAGAAAAGACATATACATCACCGTTATTCTTCTTATTACTTTTTCCTACATAGATATCACCTGTTACCGGATCTACCCCTGATGCCATTAGGAGAGCTGACTACTGTTCCGTCCGTAATAAAATTATCACTTAGCAATTTTTCATTTTTCAAATCATATTTATAGTACTTCACTTCATTTGCATAATAATCATTAAACATGATATAAGCGATATCATCCGCAACTGTCATTTTATAAGCCTTAATACCTTCAACAGTCTTTACTTCGTCAGTTTTAGCATCAATACGTTGTACAATATACGATTTGTCATCTGAATAGTCGCTCATGCAAATAACATATACATCCCCATCGGAATCTGAATAGATATAATTCGGATTCAATGATACTGTAATCGTTTTTCAAACTCAAAGCTATTTATGTCGACAACAGAGACTCTAGTACTTTGGCTCGGCCAATTCATACCATCTGTATCAGCTGTATAGATGCGCTCATTAGCAATCGTTATACCATCCGGATTAGGTCCAACTTTTACATAGCCTTCAACAGCCATCGATGCAGTATCGATTTTAGCCACATAACCATCGAATGTTGTCAGATATACCTTACCATTGTAAGCTGCAAACATACGAGGAGGACGTATTGCTCCTTGATCGTCTGTCAAAGTCAGTTGTTTCAGACTTGTGGCATCTGCTGCATCAAGATTTCAACAGTTTTCGAGCCATACATCGATACATATAGTTTCGAACCATATTTAATCATATGCTGCCCCATATCGCCAAAAGCACGATTGTTTTTGCTTCTTAAAAATATCTTCAGTTACCTTCCCTTCTGAGTCTAAATAAGAAATCCCAGCATTGTTTCCTCCATAATCACCGCCATTCAGAATATAAACCCCTGTCACTTCTGTCGGAACCTCTATATCCGGTTCTATCTTATCATCATTACAAGAAGAAAACGCTAATGCAACAGTTGCACAAGCAAAACAAGCAAACCAATAAAAATTCTTTTTCATTTTCAATTACATTAATTGTTTGTTAATCAATATCTAGTCTTAATATATAAAAACAAGTCCTCCTCGGAAAGAACGTCCAGGCATGGGATAGTACTTTACCACATCATAATTTATATTACCTATATTTATAATATCAAATTGTAACCGCAAAGAACAAGATCCAAAAGTAAACGTCCGGTTTAACGAAACAGTCTGTTCTGCATAACGATCTATCAAATTTCTCTCTATATTTTGCGGACTGGCATAACGATCTCCAACCACTGTCAATAAATAAGAAATATTAATCCAAGGCATTTGCAATGCCGCAGAAAAATTCCCGAATGTTTGGGGGTATAAGGTATTTGATCCCGATAGTTCTTTTCTGTTTCATCTGTTATATCTATCGCATGTTGCCAAGAATAAGACATTTGTCCGGTTAAGGAGATATTTTTCCACAGAGGAACTTCTGTCGATAAATTCACATCAATTCCTCCGATCGAGACCTCTCCCATATTCATCATTTTCCAAATGAACATTGTCGGTATAGCAACGATCTTATCACTCACACGATTGTAATAACCATCTACTGAAACATTCAGATAATTAATAAAAGGCAACAAACCACTCCATGTCATACCTACATTGTATTGAGTCGCCCGTTCCGGCTTCAAATCAGTATTGCCTATCCTCAAATAATATAGATCATTAAAAGTCGGAACACGAAATATATCTTTATAAGAGGCTCGTAAACGGAAGTTATGGTCTGACAGAACTCGCCAAGAAAGACTTACAGCAGGAGATAATCGTTTACGATCAGACGGTCTGTCTCCTCTCTCTACATTCTCGGTTATATATGTTCCTAACAAACTGGTAGTAGCAGTCAGTCTCGGATCTTTATACTGGATAGCCAAAGCCGTCAAAGACGTATATCGTTTTGGGAACGGGCATTCTGGAATTGTATTATCCAATGAATTAATGAAATAATCTTCAGCTACAGCCAAAGAAAGATGATCAGCCAAAGAATATAGCCCCGAAATAGAAAGATAATATTCCTTTTTGTGTATATCGATCATCCTGTCGTCCCGATTCATATTTATTATCAACATCCAAATGGCGCATCCACGAATAATTATATTTAGCCTGTGCCTGGAAAGTAAATTTTTCAGTTATATGATTCTCATAATGAATCTGTGCAAAAGCATTCCTATCCCACAAACGTTCACCCGAATAATCATTATAAAATATTACAGATCCGGGCAATCCTCTATGGGGAGTCAAAAATAATATCCTTTCATCGATAATGTACCGAACTTCCCTAAATCACCTGTAAAATTCAATTCCGTACGCCACGATTCGATATCACTGTTGTATCTCTTCTTCTTTTCTATCAAATTACCATTCACCAACGTAAATGGATAATTCCCATCCGCTCGTAAATAATCGCCGTGCCAAGAAGTATACCACTTTTTCCCCAGCTTCTGCTCATACCGTAAATAAGGATTTACCAAACCAAACGAACCGGCTTTTACTTGTGCTTTCAGATGGTACGAACGATCAGTGAATACGGGCCGACTTGTCTTTATGCTCAACGCCCCTGCCGAAGCGTACATCCGTGCCGTCTGGAAGATATCGTCGGCCTGACCGATCGACAGGGAGATCATATCGACATTGTCCAGTGAAAAGCGACTGATATCCACCTGGCCGCTCTGTGCATCCGTGACCGTCACCCCGTCATAGCAGACAGCCGTATGTTTGGCACCGAGGCTGCGGACGGAAACGGTTTTCAAACCTCCTATACCTCCGTAATCCTGTACGGTCACACCGGAAAAGCGTTTTACGGCTTCCGACAAGTCCTGCACACCGAGCCGTTCGATCCCAGCCTTGTCCATCACCTGAAGCGGTGTACTCTCACGGGTGGTGGAAGGGCGTACCTTTCCTAACACCTCGACACCCGAAAGCTGGTGATAGGTCGTCGTGTCTACCTGCGCATACAAAGCGGCAAACGGAAATAGCCAGGCACATAACAGGCCCGACAATCGTTTTACAAATATATTCTGCATACCTTTTCGATTCATCAGTTCCTTTACCCGAGGAACCGGATACCGAATAATGGCAGGTTTTCTGGCTTGTTCCCCCTTTTCAATTGATAATTGATAATGGACAATTACCAACTAACGGCAGCCTTCCCGGTGTTCAAATTGTCAATTCTCAATTGAACCACCAGTGGCAACAAGATTTGCCGGGGTTTCAGAACTTACAGCTACGGGTACAGCTCCGGACTTTCACCGGATTCCCTTTTACTAACCGTCAGCGGAAGCAAATACGGTTACACCATAATCCGATTGCAAAGGTAGAAAAAACAGATGAGTAATCCTTTTTATTTAACAAAGTAAAACATTTCATCTGTTTTTCGCCAACAAAACGGCATATCATGCTTAGAATCTTCTATCTCTATGGTTTACAAAATAAGCTATTCCTACTATTTTGGTTCATTTCAGAACTCGATTGGTTCATTTTAGAAGAGGTTGAAATTAGTTGAATATTTAACTAAGTACAAAAGACTCAAAAAGTAATATTTCCGGTTTTCGGAAATTCATAATTCGTAATATTGCAGCTGAAGATTTGAATAGGATTAAGGAAAAAGAGATTGTATGGGGAGAAATAAAAGGTTATATCTCACAGGTTATCGGCCCGGTAGTGGACATTCATTTCGATAATGGCAAGGAAGAAAAGATAACACTTCCCCGCATTCACGATGCAATGGAGATAACCCGCCCCAATGGAAAAATCCTGATTGTGGAAGTCCAACAGCATATTGGGGAAAACACGGTCCGTACCGTAGCGATGGATACGACAGACGGACTGAAGAGAGGAATGGAAGCCATTTCGCACGGTTCGCCCATCACGATGCCGGTCGGCGACCAGGTAAAAGGGCGTTTGATGAACGTAACGGGGAATCCCATTGACGGAATGACCGAACTCGACAAGAAAGGGGCTCTTCCGATCCATCGTGAACCGCCCAAGTTCGAAGACCTGACCACCAGCCGTGAAGTCTTATACACCGGTATCAAGGTGATCGACCTGCTCGAACCTTACTCCAAAGGAGGCAAGATCGGTCTGTTCGGGGGAGCTGGCGTAGGAAAGACGGTCCTGATCATGGAGTTGATCAACAACATCGCGAAGAAGAACAACGGATTCTCCGTCTTTGCTGGTGTGGGTGAACGTACACGCGAAGGAAACGATCTGCTGCGCGAGATGATCCAATCCGGAGTCATCCGCTACGGCGAAGAATTCAAGAAAAGCATGGAGGCAGGTCATTGGGATTTGTCCAAGATCGATTATGATGAACTGGCCAAGTCGCAGGCGACACTGGTCTTCGGCCAGATGAACGAACCGCCGGGAGCCCGCTCTTCGGTAGCCCTTTCAGGACTGACGATCGCCGAGTCTTTTCGTGACCTGGCGGCAGAGGGGGAAACAAAAGACATCCTTTTCTTTATCGACAATATCTTCCGGTTCACACAGGCCGGTTCGGAAGTATCCGCCCTGCTGGGACGTATGCCGTCCGCAGTCGGTTATCAACCGACTCTGGCGACCGAAATGGGAGCCATGCAGGAACGCATCACTTCCACTAAGAAAGGTTCCATCACGTCCGTGCAGGCCGTTTATGTCCCTGCCGACGACCTGACGGACCCGGCTCCGGCAACGACCTTTACACATCTGGATGCCACCACGGTATTGAGCCGTAAGATCACCGAACTCGGTATCTATCCGGCCGTCGACCCGTTGGAATCCACTTCGCGCATCCTGGACCCGTTGATCGTGGGCAAAGAGCATTACGAAACGGCACAGCGTGTGAAACAAATCCTCCAACGCAACAAGGAACTGCAAGACATCATCTCGATCCTCGGCATGGAAGAACTTTCCGACGAAGACCGCCTGACCGTCAACCGCGCTCGCCGTGTACAGCGTTTCCTTTCACAGCCGTTCTCCGTGGCGGAACAATTCACCGGTGTACCGGGCGTCATGGTCTCCATCGAAGATACGATCCGAGGATTCAAGATGATCATGGACGGAGAGACGGACGATATCCCCGAACAGGCTTTCTTGAACGTAGGCACGATCGAGGACGTGATGGAAAAAGCAAAGCGATTGGCTGAACAAGCAAATTAAAAATGGATATGAGATTGGAAATTGTATCACCGGACGGCATTCTTTTCGAAGGCGAAGCAGAGCGTGTTTCCTTTCCGGGCACGGCCGGTTCATTTGATATCCTCCCCCATCATGCCCCGCTGATAGCCGCCCTCCGACAGGGAACCATCCAATATGAACACGATGGCAAAAAAGGCGAACAGGCTATCAAGAGCGGATTCGTAGAGGTTAAGGATGATTACATATCTGTTTGCATCGAATAAATAAAAGTATATACGACGACATGACTGGATGGTTAAAATTAAAGCTGATGGGATTGATTACATTTATCAATGCAGCCATCGGTGTGACGTTAGGAGGATTATTATACACGATCTGGCCGGATCATTATTTCAAATGGTATCCTTCCATTCCGATCTTTTACTGGGTGATGGCAATTGTGATGACCTATATACTTGACCGGAAGAAAAGAAAAACGGCGATGTGACGATTACCGCTTTCATGGTAGTCCGTTTCTGCAAGTTCACCCTTGCCGTTGTTTTCCCTGTGGCTTTATGCCGCACTGGTCAGAGAAAATTTGAGAATGTTCGGCTTCACCCTGATGCTTTTCTATTTTATCTATTTGGGATTGGAAACGTATACGGTTTATCTGTTCGAGAAGAAAAGAATGAAAAGAGAGAAAAAGGAAAATGATGAACAATATCAAAAAATAACAGGTTGATATGGATAGTATTGCTGATGTGGCTCTGTTTTCTGGCCCCGGCTCATGCTGATTCCAAAGAGGAAGGCATCGATGTCCAGGATATTGTCTTTTCGCATATCCAAGACGCTTACACCTGGCATATTACCGAATGGAACGGAAAGGAGATCGCCATCTCTCTGCCGATATTGGTCAAAAGTGAAGAGCGTGGATGGGACATGTTCCTCTCCCACCATTTACATCACGGCCAAGCGCATCACAACTATTATATCGCTACAGAAGGCGAACACGCCGGCAAGGTGGTGGAAAAGAACAGCCGCGGAGAAGAGGTGCGCCCGGTCGACTTGTCGCTGACCAAGAATGTTTGCGGCCTGTTCCTGAGTTGCGGCATCCTGCTGTTCGTAGTTCTACGGACCGCCCATTGGTACAAGAAACATCCGAACCAGGTTCCGAGCGGGTTTACCGGCCTGATGGAAATGATTATTTCCTACATACAGGACGGCGTCATCAAGGAGTCGATCGGCAAAAAGAAGAGTACAGGCCGTTTTCCTCTTATCTGCTGACGGCTTTCTTCTTTATCCTGATCAATAATCTGATCGGAATCATCCCGGTCTTTCCGGGAGGGGCCAACATCACCGGCAACATTGCGGTCACGGCCGTCTTGGCGGGATGTACGTTTATCGCTGTCAACCTGTTTGCGACAAAGGAATATTGGAAAGAGATATTTTGGCCGAAAGCACCGATCTATCTGAAACTGCCGTTGCCAATCATGCCTTTTGTCGAGTTTTTCGGCGTATTCACCAAGCCGTTCGCTCTGATGATCCGTTTGTTTGCCAATATCATGGCAGGACATACGATCATCCTCGCCCTCACCTGCCTGATCTTTATCACGGTATCGATGGGGTTGTTGGTGAATTTCGGAATGACGATCGTTTCGGTGCTGTTCTGCGCGTTCATGAACTGTCTGGAATTGCTGGTGGCTTGTCTGCAAGCATATATATTCACATTATTGTCAGCCAATTATATAGGTTTGGCTAAGGTTAAAGATTAAATATATTAGGTTACTAATTTAAAGTTTAAAGCACAATGTTATCGACTATTTTATTACAAGCAGCTGCCGGAATGGGCATAGCGAAGATGGGAGCAACAATCGGAGCGGGATTTGCCGCTATCGGTGCAGGTATAGGTATCGGTCTGATCGGAAAAGGAGCTGTCGAAGCAATCGGCCGCCAGCCTTCTGCAGCGGGCGAGATCCGTACCTCGATGTTGATCATGGGAGCTCTGGTTGAAGGTGTGGCGTTGTTTGCCATCGTGGTATGTTTCCTGGCTTTGTTCCAATAAAAAAGTAACAGGTTATGTCATTATTAACACCGGATTCGGGACTTCTGTTCTGGATGATCGTTTCATTCGGGATTGTCTTCGTCATCCTTTCCAAATACGGTTTTCCCGTGATCGTCAAGGCAATCGAACAACGGAAAGCCTACATCGACAACTCTCTTGAAACGGCTCGCCAGGCGAATGAACAGCTTGCCAATATCCAGGCCGAAGGGGCCCGGATACTTGCCGAAGCAAAGGAAAAACAGAATGCCATCCTGAAAGAAGCATTTGCCGAAAAGGAACAAATCATCGACGAAGCTCACCGGAAAGCTGCCGCCGAAACTCGTTTGCAGGTGGAAGAGGCAGCCCGACGTATCCGCGAAGAGAAGGAGAAAGCAATCCGCGAGGTCCGTTCCGAGATTGCCGACCTTTCGATCGCCATAGCAGAGAAGGTGACGAAAGAAAAGATCAGCCGCGACAAGGAACAACAACAAATCATCGACCGGCTGTTGGATGAGGTATCGTTTTGTAAATCGTAACGTATGGATATAGGAACAATCTCTTCCCGGTATGCGAAAGCCCTTTTCTCCTTAGCGAAGGAGAAAGGACTGGAAACGCGGGTATACGATGATATGAAGATGCTGGCAGACAGCTTCTCGCTCGAACCCGGACTGCGGGTTGCCCTTGGCAATCCGATCCTCCCGGCAGAGGAAAAGCTCAAGCTGCTGACAGCGGCAGGCGGCATAGAGGTCTCCGACTTGTATGAACGTTTCATGCACCTCGTACTGGAACATAAACGGGAAAGCCTCCTGCTCTTCATGGCGCATATCTATATCCACCTGTACCGGAAAGACAAACGCATCACCCGCGTGCAGTTCAGTACCGCAGTTCCGGTAAGCGAGGAAGTGAAAGTACATCTCCAGAACAAGCTGAAGGAAGAGACAGGCAGCACCATCGAATTCTCCGGCATTGTACAACCGGAGCTGATCGGCGGTTTTCGCCTGCGTATCGGGAACTACCGGATAGATGCCAGCTATGCGACACAGCTACGGGATATCCGTAGCCGGTTACTCGAAAACAGATAAAAACAGAAAGAAGTATGACAGATCAGATAAAAGTGAGTGAAGTTTCCGCCATCCTGCGCCAGCAATTGGAAGGGATCAGTACTGGTATCCGGACGGAAGAAGTAGGTACGGTGCTCCAGGTGAGCGATGGCGTAGCCCGGATTTACGGTCTCGACAATGCCGAGGCTAACGAACTCCTGCAGTTCGACAACGGGATGGAAGCGATCGTGATGAACCTGGAAGAGGACAACGTGGGAGCTGTCCTGCTGGGACCAACAGACCAGGTAAAGGAAGGCGACATCGTCAAACGCACAGGACGTATTGCCTCCATCAATGTCAGCGAAGGTATGATCGGACGTGTGATCGACCCGCTCGGAAACCCTATCGACGGAAAAGGGGAAATCACGGGAGAGACCTGCGAGATGCCACTCGAACGCAAGGCGCCGGGGGTTATCTTCCGCCAGCCCGTCAATGAACCGTTACAGACCGGTATCAAGGCTGTCGATGCGATGATCCCGATCGGACGCGGACAGCGCGAACTGATCATCGGAGACCGCCAGACCGGAAAGACCTCCATCGCCATCGACACGATCATCAACCAACGCAGCAGCTACGAAGCCGGAAATCCGGTCTACTGCATCTATGTAGCAATCGGACAGAAGGGTTCTACCGTCGCCTCGCTTGTCAACACGTTGCAAGAAAAAGGCGCGATGGACTATACGATCGTTGTCAGCGCGACAGCATCCGATCCGGCAGCCATGCAATATTTCGCTCCTTTTGCGGGTGCCGCCATCGGTGAATATTTCCGAGACAGCGGACGTCATGCTTTAGTTGTCTACGACGACCTTTCGAAACAGGCAGTCGCCTATCGAGAGGTCTCCCTGATCCTGCGCCGTCCTTCCGGACGCGAGGCATATCCGGGAGATATCTTCTACCTGCATTCCCGTCTGCTCGAACGAGCTGCCAAGATCATCAATCAGCCCGAAGTGGCCCGGCAGATGAACGACCTGCCAGACAGCATGAAGGATAAGGTAAAAGGCGGCGGTTCCCTGACTGCCCTGCCGATCATCGAAACCCAGGCGGGTGACGTGTCAGCCTACATCCCTACGAACGTCATTTCCATTACCGACGGGCAGATCTTCCTCGAAACTGACCTCTTCAACCAAGGAAACCGTCCGGCTATCAACGTCGGTATCTCTGTATCCCGTGTAGGTGGTAACGCGCAGATTAAGGCTATGAAGAAAGTGGCGGGAACATTGAAGATCGACCAGGCACAGTATCGTGAACTGGAAGCGTTCTCCAAATTCGGCGGTGAAATGGATGCTGTAACGGCTTTCACGATCGACAAAGGACAAAAGAACACGCAACTGCTGATACAGCCCCAATACAGCCCGATGCCCGTAGAAGAGCAGATCGCCATCCTCTACTGCGGTACACAGGGATTGCTGAAAGGAGTCCCGTTGGATAAAGTGCACGACTTCGAAAAGGAATTCCTGCGCGAACTGCATACATCACACCAGCACGACGTACTGGACATCTAAAAACCGGAACCATCAACGACGATATCCGGAAGAAACTGGAAGAAACAGCAAAACAACTGACAATGAACAATTGACAATGGACAATTACAACAAGCGACACCTAATTGTCAATTAAAAAAAGGGATTATGGCATCATTAAAAGAAATAAAAGTTCGGATCGCGTCTATCCGGAGTACGCAAAAGATCACCGCAGCCATGAAAATGGTATCTTCAGCGAAGCTCCATCATACCCAGACGCTAACCGAACACACACTCCTTTATGCAAACAAACTTTCCGCCATCTTAAACGGTCTTTTAGATGCGGAATGCGACTTGGAATCACCTTACACTGAAAAGCGTGAGGTGAAACAGGTCGCTCTCGCCGTTTTCTCATCCAGCAGCGGACTATGCGGCACGTTCAATGCCAACGTATGGAAAGAGCTATCTGCCCGTTTGCACGAATTAGAAGCACAACACACCGCCGTCTGCCTCTACCCCATCGGAGAAAAAGATTGCTGACGAACTGCACAAGGCGGGCTATACGACTGAGGACGATTTTCTTCATTTAGGAGAGAAACCTTCGTACGAAGAGGCTGTCCGCCTCGCCGGAAAACTGATGGAGCTCTTTTCTTCGGGTAAGGCCGATCGAGTGGAGCTGCTTTACCATCATTTCAAGAATATGGCCACACAGGTATTGACCCATAAAGTCTATCTGCCGGTCACCCTGCCACAGGCCTCGGTTGAAAACACCGTCCCGACAACCGATTACATCCTGGAACCGTCGCCGGAAAGCCTTCAGGCATTGCTTTTTCCGAAGCTGCTCAACCTAACGATTTACACGACATTACTCGACACAACGACATCCGAGCATGCCGCCCGCATGATGGCGATGCAAACGGCCAACGACAATGCCAACGACCTGATCCAGGAATTGACCTTGCAATATAACAAAACCCGCCAGCAGGCTATCACCAACGAGCTGTTGGATATTATGGGAGGACAGTAAAAAACATCCGGCTATGCGCTTAAAAGACACGAAACTCCGGCGAATCACTTCGACGGAGCTTCATTACTTTAATTACTATTGAACAATATTCTAACAACGAATAACAATACTATTTATGTATAGAAAAATAAGTAGCAGCAAAGTCGCCTGACAATAAATCAATATTGCCGGAAAACTTTGTGCCACAACACAAGCAAAGCTTTTCCATCTTTTACTATTTATGAAGTTAGAAACATTTTCGAACCATTCTCCTACCCCACGAGGAAAGAATAGCCTTTAATGAACGGCAGGTCTTCTGACTGACTCCCATCCCGAAGCCTTCCCGGTTTATAACCATAAACCAGTGGCAAAAGTAGTTTTCAGGATGTTGAAACGGAGCTTCACAGCAGCGGGACTGTCCGGGACTTTCACCCGATTCCCTTTTAATCCGTATCATCTGATTTGATCATACGAAACCGATCCGAAGACAAAATTAGACAAAAAAAGCATAGCGTGTATCTCTTTTCCAAGTTATTTTTTCACGTTAACACTTCCTTCAGAAGTTTTCCACATTATACACGAAAAGTTGAAAAAAGATACACACTTTTGGACAACATTAAAACATGATAGTCATTTAAAGTTTTCCAATTACTCAAAATTTATAATTATATATCAGCGAATTGACATATTTTAACCACATAAAAGTTTTCCAAAAGTTTACCATATTGTTATACTATATACTTTTGCAACTACAAAATTCACAAACCTCAATAATAAATTTATCATGATTCAGACAGTTATTAAACGTGATGGACGTATCGTTGGATTCAACGAAGAAAAGATAGCAACAGCTATCCGCAAAGCGATGTTGCACACAGAAAACGGGGAAGACCGGGAGCTGATTCGCCAGATCACGGATCATATTTCTTTCAAAGGCGACTCGCAAATGACTGTCGAAGCCATCCAAGACGCTGTCGAGTTGGAACTGATGAACAGTAGCCGCAAAGACGTTGCACAAAAAACATAGCTTACCGCAACCAGCGCAGTATCGCCCGCAAAGCCAAGACACGCGATATGTTCCTGGAGATTATCAATATCAAATCCAACGACATCACCCGCGAGAATGCCAATATGAATGCCGACACGCCCGCCGGCATGATGATGAAATTCTCCAGCGAAACGACCAAGCCGTTCGTCGACGATTACTTGTTGAGCGAAGAGGTCAAGCGAAGAAATCAAGAATCTGGAAGAGCTGAACGGACAGGATTATTCACATCTATATCAGAAGAAACTGGATGACTATGTGCAATCGTCCGCTCGAAGGATTGAGTGGCGAAACGTATCATCAACATGCCGTCAATAAAACTGTCAGCCGCGTGCATCAATCGATGGAAGCATTCATCCATAATATGAATACCATTCACTCACGCGGTGGCAACCAGGTAGTATTCAGTTCTATCAATTACGGCACGGATACATCTGCCGAAGGACGCTGCATCATCCGCGAACTTCTGAAAAGCACCTATCAAGGTGTAGGTAACGGCGAAACAGCCATATTCCCTATTCAGATATGGAAAAAGAAACGTGGTGTAAGCTATCTGCCGGAATAAGAAATTCGGTTCGTTGCCCGGTATCACGGACCGCGACTACTATACAAACTCCAACCATGTACCCGTTTATTACAAATGTAGCGCCCGCCACAAGGCAGAAGTGGAGGCTCCCTATCACGAGATGACACGCGGAGGCCATATCTTCTATGTCGAAATGGATGGAGACGCGACCCATAACCCGGAAGTGATCATGCAAGTTGTCGATATGATGGACCGTTATAACATTGGCTACGGTTCCGTCAACCACAATCGTAACCGCTGCCTCGACTGCGGCTACGAAAATGCGGAAACCCATTTGGAGAAATGTCCGAAATGCGGCAGTATCCATCTCGACAAACTACAGCGCATCACCGGCTACCTGGTCGGTACGACAGATCGCTGGAACAAAGCGAAACTGGCAGAACTGAACGACAGGGTCGTCCATAATTAAAAATTGAAGATTGCGAGAGATATAAACAGTTATATTATAAACCAAGAATTGAAGCTTATAAGTCAAGCATTTTATTTTTCAATTCTTAATTTTCAAATTCCAAAGTGCTTTCCATCATTGATATCATAGAAGATACAACTGTCGACGGTCCGGGATTCCGGACCGCGATCTATGCGGCAGGTTGTCCGAACGCTTGTCCTGGCTGTCATAATCCCGAATCGTGGGACATAAAAAAGGGGAAACAAATATCGACGGAAGAGATTCTAACGAAGGTCTTGGCAGACGACTTTGCCAACGTGACCTTCAGCGGCGGCGACCCCATGTTCCAACCGGAAGGTTTCACCAAGCTGGCACAGGCGATCAAAGAAAAAAGCCGGAAAAACATCTGGTGTTATACCGGCTATACTTTCGAGCGTCTTCTGGACAATCCGAAACAGGCAGAGCTGCTCAAATACATCGACGTCTTGGTAGATGGTAAATTCAAACAAGCCCTACGCGATGAAAGCCTTCTTTTCCGTGGCAGCAGCAACCAACGCCTGATCGATGTCAAAGCTTCCCTAAAAGCCAACAAGACTGTCTTGTTGGAACTGAATTATGATTTATGAATCTTTTATAACTCATAAATCATAATTCATGAATCTCCTTACCATTCAATGAACTTACCACGCTGCCTGCGTTTTTCAAGTTCTTCTTCAAGATAACGCTGGCGGTCTTTGGCAATGTAGCGACGAGCGAAGATATTCGGAACGGCAACACCTAAAGAGATACACAGGATAATTAAAGCCGAATTGATCCCGTTAGCAAAAGCATTGGTCACTTCACCAATCACCCCGTGCAGGTTGATAAAAGCAAACAACGAACGATACATCAGTACTCCCGGAATCATCGGGATAACAGACGGGATCGTTAACACATGATTAGGGACATGAAACCAATGAACGGCTTTGACAGCTATCAAACTCACAACAAAGCTTCCCATAAACGAACCGATCACCGGACCATATCCTAATTCAAAGTTTACAAAGTTACGGGTACATACTGCAATTATTCCCACCTACAGCCACCACCCACAACAAACGTCGCTGGATATTGAAAATCATTGAAAAACCCATCGCTGCAATAGCCGCCGCAATGGCATAAATATAATAAGCATCGTGCGGCACCATGCTCAGTTCACTGAACTTCTGGTCGATCTCTATATCGTTCATTACCAACACCCGCATGGCAAAAGCAATCCCGAACGTCATCGCTCCGACCATCATCATCGTATTGGCCGCCCGCGTAATCCCGACAAGCAAATGATTGTCAATCATGTCATCCACAAAATTGATTAACGGTACTCCCGGCACGATAAACAGAGCACAAGCCAGCAACGGATGGTAAGGCGTGGATGACAGCCCCGAAAAAGAAGAAGCATACGCCAGACAAGTCGCCACAAACGCCGCAATCGCAATACTCATATACACATTTATCCCGAACTCGATACAACGCGCTCGGACACGGAATCCGACAAATGCACAAATAGAAGCGAACAAAAACGCGATCCAGTCACAGCCGAACAACTTACAGAAACCGCCACAGGCAAACCCTGCACCGATTGCCACCAGGTAAGGCATATAGTTACGAGGTTTACGCGCAATCCGCTCAAGCTCTTCCTCATACTGGTCCAACGAATAGTCTTGTTCAATCGCCTTCCATGACAGATGGCTGACCTACGTAATGGTCGTCATATTGATACCATGCTTCTCACACTTCTGAAATTTTGAAAAGGAATGTGTCTCGTCGCTCACATTCACCATAATCATCGTCCATCTGATATCCAGATGAAGCTTTTCTTCAGGAATCCCCATAAAAGCAGCCACACGCTTCATGTTCCGTTCGATGCGGTTCGTATCCGCGGCACTCTCCATCAGCAATTTTCCCGTACGGAGTAATAAGTCCAGTTTTCTCCGTAACAACAAAACCTCCCGGTCTGTCAAAGTCTCTTTTTCCATCCTTTTGTCTTTTCTCTATTAAATGCGGGCACAAAAGTAAGAAGGCTGACTTTCACAAGCAAGCCTTCCTCTAATCACTCCTCCGTATTGCACATGAAGTGGGTAACGCCGCTCTTGCTGCTATGCGTATAGGCACCGCCCAGTTCCTCCTTGTCCACCTCCTCGTGGGTCACGGTCTTTACCACGTCCGGACCGGTGATAAACATGTGGCTCTGCTCCTTTACCATGAAGATAAAGTCGGTAAGCGCCGGAGAGTAGCATGCCCCACCGGCACACGGACCCAGAATAGCGGATATCTGCGGAATGACACCCGACGCAATGGTGTTCTGATAGAAGATGGAGGCATAGCCTGCCAAGCTGTTCACACCTTCCTGGATGCGTGCGCCGCCCGAATCGTTGAGGGCAATGACGGGAGCACCGTTCTTCAGGGCAAGCTGCTGCACCTTTACAATCTTTGCGGCATTCGTCTCGCTGAGCGAACCGCCATGCGCCGTGAAGTCGTAGGCATAGACAAATACAAGGCGGCCGTCTATCTTTCCGTAACCGGACACCATGCCGTCTCCGGCAATCTGTTTCTTCTCCATGCCGAAGTTGGTGCAACGGTGGTTCACGAACTTGTCCAGCTCATTGAACGAGCCTTTGTCCAGCAGCATGTCAATACGTTCGCGGGCAGTCATGCGGCCGGAGGCGTGTTGTTTCTCTATCTTGTCTACGCCCCCACCCAGCGAGGCACGTTTATCCAGTTCCTCAAACTGGCGGTATATTTCTTCTCTGTTCATATTTGCATTTACAATTTAGTGATTTATAATATACGGACTGAATGCGACTCGGGATTATTCCTCCTTTATCAACTCCAATTCAATCAATACTTGGTTGGCATTTACCGGTTCGCCCTCGCTCACGAGAATGTTGCGGACGATGCAGTCGGCATTCACCTTATAGTTACTCTGCATCTTCATGGCTTCCAGCACCACAGCAATGTCTCCGGCAGCCAGTCGGTCGCCCACCTTGACGGGAATGCTTACTACCTTGCCCGGCATCGGCGCCAGAATCTTGTCGCCCTGCTTCTCGTCGGCTCCTTTCTTCATGTGCAGATACTTGGCTTGCGTGTCCACGATGTCCACATGAAAGGAACGCTGGAGCATGCTGATGTCATAACTCTTGCCGCCCTCGCCGCGCACAAGGCCTGCGTTGAACGAGTTTCCGTTGTGCAGGATGGAGCAACTTCCGTTCTCTGCCATCACAATGTCCACTTCGTAGGGCTTTCCGTCAATGGTAAGTTGTACCTTATTCCCTTCCTTACCCACCAGGGTAATGTCTGCGATACGGTCTCCTATATGTATTTCCATTATTAATTCTCCATTATCAATTATCCATTCCTTAAATCCTGAGCACTCCCTTCTGCAATCCGAATTCCCTCCAACGGCTGATGGGGCGGGCATCGGGTAGCTGTGCCGAAACATTCTCCTCCAGATTAACCAGATAGTCCATATAGGCAGCTATCATGGCGATGTTCTCCAACTCTTCGTTGGCAGTGTTGGTGCGTACCAGCATGCGGGCGTTCTTCTCGATAAAGAGGGTGTTGTACTCTCCCTTCACAAAGTCGGGTACGTGCATGATGCGCTTCAGATAGGCAAGGTTGGTCTTTACGCCCGTAATCTTGTACTCGTAGAGCACACGGCGCATACGCTCGATGGCATACTGGCGGGTGGTTGCCCATACGATGAGCTTACCTATCATGGGGTCGTAGTAGATGGGAATCTCATAGCCGTCGTACACGTAGCTGTCAATGCGGACACCGATTCCGTTCGGTTCCGTCAGTTGCTTGATGACACCGGGAGACGGCATGAAGTTGTTTTCCGTATCTTCGGCACAGATGCGGCACTCTATAGCATGGCCGCGCTGGAACAGTTCCTCCTGCTTGAGGTGCAGCACCTCGTCGTTAGCAATGCGGATTTGCTCTTTCACCAGGTCCACGCCTACCACTTCTTCCGTGATGGGGTGCTCTACTTGCAAGCGCGTATTCATTTCGAGGAAGTAGAACCGACGGTTCTTGTCTACCAGAAACTCGATGGTACCTGCACCGGAGTAGTTTACTGCCTTGGCTGCGGCAACCGCCTTCTCTCCCATCTCCCGGCGCAATTCCGGCGTAAGGAAGGGTGACGGGCTTTCTTCTACCACCTTCTGATTGCGACGCTGCACGGAGCATTCGCGGTCGAAGAGGTGGATGACGTTGCCGTGGTTGTCGCCCAATATCTGGAACTCGATGTGGTGGGGTTCTTCCACGAACTTTTCCAGATAGACCGTGTCGTCTCCAAAGGAGGACATGGACTCGGAGCGTGCCGTGTTGTAGGCTTCCACCACTTCGCTCTCGTTATGGATAAGGCGCATACCTTTACCACCGCCACCCATAGACGCCTTCAGCATCACGGGATAACCTATCTCGTTGCAGATGCGCACGGCTTCTTCGGCACTCTGCAAAGGTTGTTCCGTTCCGGGAACCACGGGTACGCCTGCCGCAATCATTCGCTTGCGGGCAGCTATCTTGTCGCCCATCGCCTCCATCGTCTCGGCGGCGGGACCGATAAAGATAATCCCTTCCTCCTTGCAACGGCGTGCAAACTCCGAGTTCTCCGACAAAAAGCCGTAACCCGGATGGATGGCATCGGCACCGCATCGCTTTGCCGTGGCAATCACTTTTTCAATATTCAGATAACTCTCTTTTGCCACGGCCGGTCCTATCGGATAAGCCTCATCGGCATATGCCACATGATGAGAGGTGCGGTCGGCCTCGGAGAAGACCGCAACCGTAAGCAGTCCCATCTCCCGGCACGAACGCATGACGCGCAAGGCAATCTCACCTCTGTTGGCAATCAATACTTTCTTAATCATTTTACTTTTTCTTTAATATATAAAGGATATATATAGTCACACCACAATGCGGACATACCTTTAACAAAGGCATTCCATTTCTTGTTTAAATGTTCAACTAATATCTTCGTACTGTCTTCCTAACCCACGAGCAAAGGCAGCCTTTAATGAATGGCAGGTCTTCTGACTGACTCCTAATCCTGAAGCCTTCCCGATATTTCAATGCATATCAGTCAGATATGGCATACAGGTCGACAAGAGAAACAACCCGATAAAGAAACGTTCTTCTTTGACCGTCACTCTGCTCAACCAGGGCGAGATGATAGGAATAAAACAGGTAAATGCTGATCAAAGGGATACATAAACCATAGATGCCCGGCCAGCGTCGGGAAGTTCAGAAATATCCGCGACAGATCCTTGATCGAGGTCGCTCCATCAATCTGTCCCCACAACATAGGCAGAGTACTGTACAGTATCATGAATATGAAAAACGGCGGAAGGATGCGAATACAACGCTGACGATAGAATTGCCACATAGACTGCTCTTCCTTCATCGGTGCAAGAAGAAAAGCGGAGACTATTATAAACAACGGCACGGCCATACGCGAAAACCCATCGTATATGGACACCCATAGCCGGTCTGACTCATTTGCCAGAAAGGCTTGCGGTCCCACCATGTCCGTCGAACCGGGGGCACCGTAAAAGTTTTCACTGGCGTGAACGACCATAACAAGGAAACATGCGAACACGCGTACATAATCCAAAAAAACTATACGTTTCATTTTTTTTGCTTAATTACTATATTAATAAGAGATTTAATTCTTTAGGCGAAGCATGCCTTCATGGCGGAAATCTTCGTAATTTTCCTGATACTGCTTAATTGGCGGTAAAGATAAGAAAAAAAGCCGGAAATCCTCTCAAACAGGTTTGAACAACCAGGGCAACCCACCAAAACCCGGAAATCGCATGAAATATACCAAAGAAAAAAACAGAGCCTTTTTCTCTAAAAACGGCTATAAAAATAGGTAAAACCGGGTGGTTTTGATTGTCCGGCAAGGCACTTTGTTGCGGACATCCCCATGTTGCCCCCTCACCCGGATGTACCGAACCCTCTACACCCGGATGTTAAGGATGGCAACATGGGGGTGTTTGCGGAATTATCTGCTTGTTTCTGCTAAAAAAAAGAGGGCTTTTGTGAAATGAAGAACCGTATTTCTCCAATTTAATACCTATTATATTCGTTTTACATTTGTTTATTCGATTATTTCATATGCTTTTTCAAAAGCAAAGAAGGTAACAAACTGGTTTTCAATTATATAATAAAAGCACCATGTGTCAGAAGTGAGATAGAGAGTGATAGAGGAAAACGTCCTGTATCAGAGCCATAACCTTCGTAGTGATAGAGTGATAGAGATTTGGAAAACTCCGTATAGAGTGATAGAAAAAAACCCTGTTGAACCTAAGGCAATTACAATTTTTGCGTAGCCTTGATATTTTCATTGCCTATTCAATGAGATTCTATATTTTGCGGTTTTGAATTTCACTGTACCAATACGAAATGTCAAATATCAAATCAGAAATTGATAAATGGTATGAGAACTATATAGATAGTTGTTCGCCTATGGAATAGCCTTCGGAGTGGAAAAAGATTTTGTATTAGATGCAATACATGATCTCTTTTGCACTTGTTTGAATCGGCTGATAAAATAGAAATTCTCGGTTCTCGAAATCCTATCTGTTTAGTGCTCTCAAGAACAAGATAATAACATCTTTACGTAAACAGGCGAACTGGCTTAGCTTAGATGAAGAAGTCGAATATGATTTCAAAATAGAAGTTGATGCCGAAGCTTTAATGGAAGATGAAGAAGAAAGAAGAAACTATGAGAAAGAGGTTGAAAACCTATTGAATTTACTGACAAACAAGCAGCGGGAAGTCATATATTTGCGCTTTATCAAAGCACTCTCCATACAAGAAATTTCCGAAATACTTAATATCACTCCCAAAAGTGTGCGAAAAATGATCTACCGTGCCATAGAACGTATGCAACAAGGAAAAATTGAACTATTGTTTCTACTGATGTTCCTGAGATAAACAATAAAGAGGGGCAGTTTTGCCCCTCTTTAGCATTACGAATAACTTTTTGTACATTCTCACTTGTCCCAGAACGGAGCCTGAACAAGTGTCGGTCTTTATCTATTTGATCTTGATAGATCGGATACCAATAGAATTTACGCTCGTAGACACGTTTGATATATTGCGTGCGCTTGAAGAATGCAGCATCATCATTTGGATCATCCGACAACTTCGTTCCACTGAAATTCATACCATACATAGGTTGATTCAACACTTCTTCCGCTTTCTTCCAACGACGGAGGTCTAAATAACGCAAGCCGTTTTCACAGCAAAGTTCTACGCGACGTTCATGATAGATCGCTTCGCGCACCTCATCCTGGCCGTTCAATGGAATTTTATCAAAGCCATTACTATCCTTTCCGGTTCCATACTGCGGCATACCGGCACGTTCACGAATCAAGTTCACATACTTCAAGATGTCAGGATTACCCGGATCGCACTCATTCAAGGCCTCGGCATAATTCAGATAAGCCTCGCCCAAACGGTAAAGGATACCCGGACGATACGGATGAATACCGTTACGCTGGTTTTGATCCAATGAGACTTTCTTACGGTTCAGATAACCGTT
>VOFB01004515.1_pt1 | contig 39699 bp, 57 predicted proteins | sample 5384141 | NCBI WGS metagenome assembly VOFB01 (sample SAMN12384721, study PRJNA508395) | human gut metagenome | isolation source: healthy gut A | host: Homo sapiens
GATACGCACTCTGGACAGATCTGCCGTTTGTACACAGATTTGATATCATTGAAAGCGAGGGAAAACATTACCTGATCGCATGCTGTCTGAAATCCGGGCATGAATACAAGGATGACTGGTCAAGCCCTGGAAAAGTATATGCAGCACTTCTTCCGGATGATCTCAGCGGCTTTGATGATAAACATCAGCTGAAGCTGGAAGTAATTAAAGATAATATGCTGAAAAACCACGGATACTACAGAGTAGTAAGAGATGGAAAAAATGTCATCTATCGTCTGCTGTGATGGTGGAGTATTCCGTTTTCTATCCGCCCACATCTGCAAACCCGGAATGGACAATAGAAACCCTGTTGGAAACTCCTGCAAGCGATGCCACTCTCATCGACTTTGACGGAGATGGAAAAGATGAATTGCTGGTATTATCTCCATTCCACGGTGACACTGTTCTGATTTACAGAGAAAAAGATGGTAAATATGAGCTTGACTATGAATATCCGGAGAAAACTCGAATTTCTCCATGCAATCTGGAGTGGGGAAATCCAGGAAAACCGGTAGTCATGATCGGTCACAGAAAAGGAAACAGAGATCTCCTGAAATTCTGCTGGGAAAACGGACAGTATCACGCAGAACTGATAGACCACGACTGCGGTCCGGCAAATGCTTATGGATTCCATAAGGATGGGAAAGACTATGTGATTTCTACAAACCGTGAAATTAATGAGATTACTATGTATGAATTTGGCTATAGCAATTCTCTAAAATAATGCATCTTAATCCAGCCCATCAGAGTGTGAAATCCTGCGTCAGATATCTTTGCCGTGCGTCAGCACGCCTGCAGATATCTTCCTTGTCTTTCGCACTCTGCTGAACTGTCTTGATTGCATTATTTTATGGAATTAGCTATAGTTGATTATGGAAAGGAAACAGATGAATGATTAGAAGAACTGAAACAACGGGTATATGAAGCGAATATGCAGCTCCCTGTACATGGTCTGGTTACATTTACCTGGGGAAATGTCAGCGAAATTGACAGAGAAACAGGCTATTTCGCCATTAAACCAAGTGGTGTACCATATGAAAAATTAAAACCGGAAGACATGGTTATCATGGATCTGAACGGAAATAAAATTGAGGGCAAATATAATCCATCCTCCGATACTCCGACTCATATTGAACTTTACAAAGCATTTCCGGAAATCGGCGGTATTGTGCACACTCACTCGTCCTATGCGACAAGCTGGGCACAGGCGGGAAGAGGCATCCATGCTACGGTACCACTCATGCAGACTATATTTATGGAGAAGTCCCATGTCTCAGATGTCTTACAAAAGAAGAAATTGACCAGGCATATGAGGCAAAATACAGGTATTCTGATTGTCAATGAATTCAGGAAAATGAAAAAGATATTCTTGCAGTTCCGGCAGTCTTATGCAAAAATCATGGTCCATTCACCTGGGGGAAAGACGGTATGGAAGCAGTTCACAATGCAGTAGTCCTGAAGAATGCCCAAAATGGCAATGCGTGCCGAACTTATCAATTCACAGGTAAAAACCTGCACCGCAGGAATTACAGGATAAACATTATTATAGAAAACACGGTGCAAATGCATACTACGGACAGAACGTGTGAAATGTAATATAGTACGTGTGATCAGAAAAGCCAGACCATAAAAATGTAAATGGCAGAAACAGAGGATAGTTTGTGAAAGTCTGCAGAGACTTTACAAATTATCCTTTTTTTCAAATATAATGAGGTCAGAGTTAAAACATCTTTTGATACTGATATAATGGAAGGGATATGGAACAGCAATGGAAGACATAAAAAATATGAAAATATGACCGTTCAGGAGAAATGGAGCATTCTGGCCATGGTAGCGAATTTATATTACAATTCAGAAATGACACAAAATGAAATTGCAGACAGGATGTATACATCCAGATCAAAATTTCCAGAATGCTGAAAAGCAAGAGAACTCGGTATTGTAGAAATTTCCATTAAAGAACCCTGGGAACGTGACTTGAATCTGGAAAAAGAAATCCAACAGACTTACGGTGTCAAAACAGTAAGAGTTGTTTCCTCAAGAGATACCGGCAAGGAACAGATTACCAGCCGTCTGTCAGAAGTTTCCGCATATTATCTGGATTCTGTTGTTAAAGAAAAGATGGTAGTAGGAATCTCATGGGGAAATACCCTTTATCATATAGTGAAATATATTGATGCAAATAATAAGAAAAATATTCCTATTACAGTGGTTCCGATTATGGGTGCGTCAAATGTGAAACGTCCGGAACGGGATGCGATGGATCTGGCAAAAGATCTGGCATCGGCATATGGCGGAACTTACCGTTATATTTATGCCCCTCTTTTTGTGAAAATAGAGAATTAAAAGAAATTCTTATTCAGGATGATACTATTAAAACAGCTCTGCAGCTTGCACAGAATGCAGATGTAATTCTGACAAGTGTCGGTTCTGTGGAATATAAAACCTGGGAGGAGAATTACCTTGGGAAAGCACTTTTTCATCTTCTGGGAAATAAAGGAGCGGTTGGACATATTGGCGGTCATTTTCTATGATATCAATGTGAAAGAAATCAACACTTCTTTAAATGACAGAATGATAGAATTGGGTATGATGATTTGAAGAGGTGTAAAAATGTAGTCTGTGTTGCTTATGGAGAAGCAAAAAAGCAGCAGCTAGTTGCAGGTGCTTTGCGAGGTGGTTTTATTAATACGCTGATCATTGATTCTGCCTGTGGCGAAAATTTCTGGAAGAGTATCGTTAAGTTTACAAAAAGCCTGTATTATAAGTTGGAATGTAGCAAAACAACTGCCTGATCTATTACCGGGTAGCTGTTTTGGCGTTGAAGATATTTTAGAAACAGTGGAAACCTGTGAGGTGGCAGAGTCAGTCAAATGGCGGGGTTCTGATCTGTACAGATATAAAATGCCGCCAAAAAGAACCCCAAAAATCAGTCCTGTATATCCGCCACTGCAAAGGACAACAGTTACCTTTGTAACAAAGGACATACCGCCGATCATGCAGATTAAAAATCCTGCCAGAAGACCGATCGTTGTCCAGCCCATAAGTGAAACAGCCAGAAAAGCTGTGGAAGCATGTGAGTCTTTTACCTGTTTATTAATAGAATTCCATAATGTCTTATACATAATGATTCCTCTTTTCTATTTCTATTCTTTGGTTTTTTATTATAGAAACAGTTTGTAAAATACACATGCGCACTAATGAAAAATCTCTGTAAAATTTCTTTTTCTGTGATATCAAGTCAGAGGTAGCCAGAGCGTGTTTGAAATCATATTATACAAACAGCATATCGTGGTTGATAGTCTTGTAAAATAATTTCCTGCATTCTTCGATGTCCTGTGTCTGTCCAGGACCCATCATTTTGGTAACGGAAGCCTCAAGGAGTCATATCATAGGATTCCAGAACCGGGAATTTCTCTTAATCACTTTTCCTACCTGATAGACCTCCATGTCGCTGCCCTCGTGAGTTACCTGAGTAGCCATACATACAAGCTTACCGGCACTGATCAGTCAGAAAGTGCATTCAGAAAACTGTCATTTCCATAGTTTGGAAGACCGCCTACTCCGAAGGACTCAATGATCAGCCCGTCATAGGAAGCAGCCAGAGTGTCCAGAATCCGGCCATCTGTTCCGGGAATCAGTTTCATAAGAAAGATGTTGGTATTCATCTGATGATAGAATACCAGTGGATGCGTGTTGTGATCCTTGTCATCAATATAAAAGATGATCCTGTTATCGTGAATTGAGGCAATATCAGGATAATTAATGCTGGAGAAAGCATTGTAGCTTTTGAGAATTCCTTTTGGCTCTGGTACCGGCGATTACTTTGCCGCCAAATACAATGGAAACACCGTGAGCTCTGTCGTGGGAGGCAAAACGGAGACTGTCCAGAAGATTGGAACGTGCATCTGTAATTGCCAGGTCAATAGGTTTCTGTGCACCGGTAATCACGACAGGTCTCCGGTTATTCTGGATCAGATAGGACAGGGCAGCTGCGGTGTAAGCCATGGTATCAGTGCCGTGACAGATCACGAACCCGTCGTAGAATTCGTATTTTTTTCAATGAGCTGTGCCAGCTGCAGCCAGTGGGCAGCACGCACATTGGTACTGTCCAGGGCAAAAGGCTGCACTGTGTCGATCGTGCAGAACTCTCTGGCAGCAGGGATATATTTCAGCAGTTCTTCAGCGGAAATCTGCGGGGAAAGTCCTTCCTGGGTATATTTTGAAGCAATTGTACCGCCGGTAGCGATAAGTAGAATTTTTTTTTCATAGTGTACTCCTGAATCTTGATTATTATAGATATTTCAGAGGATAATAATATTTCTATTATACACAGAGGACGGAGAAAGGACAAGGCAGATCTGTTGATAGTCAGCCAATCAATTTCTCATTTACATACTCAAATCCGAGACGTTTCACAGTATCTGCAAATCGTTCTCCAGCGATTCCTTCATCTTTGAAGAGAAGGATTGCTTTTTCTATGACTGCCATTACTTCTTCTTCCTCTGTGAAAATTCTGGTAAGAGCCTGACCGTGTGAGATTTCGCCTACCCCAGCGGCCTCCGATATAGATCTTATAACCATTCTGATATTCCGGTACTGCGCCGAAAGGACATTTTCCTTTGCAGCGTCCGCAATGGATACATTCTTCAGGATCAATGTAAAGTTTACCGTCAACTAATTTCGGGACATGGACAGGACAGCTCTTTTCAATCTGACATTTCTTACATCCCCGGCATTTTCTGCATCCGGTTTTTGGGATCTTCTGACCTATAATTCCCAGATCATTCAGATTCGGTTTTACACAGTTATTTGGACATCCGCCAACTGCGATCTTGAATTTGTGCGGGAGTACCATATCGTGATAGCCTATATAAAAACGCTCATGGATCTTTTGGCTGAGTGCAAAGGTATCAATCAGACCATACTGGCAGGTTGTTCCCTTGCATGAGACAACAGGACGCACTTTGGCTCCGGTTCCGCCTGTCATCAGGCCGTGTTCTCCAAAGGAAGGCAATTGTTTTCTCAATATTATCATAAGGAACTCCTGGATTTCCATACTCAGGCGGGTTGTCATGGTAATCTGTCCGTTTCCAAATTTATCTGCAGCGTCCGCAATGGCACGATGTTCATCTGTGGTAATATGACCATTTCCTGTGATGACCCGAATATTAAAGATGTCATCATATCGTTTGTCCTGAAGGCATCCAAGACCTTTTACCCGCTTGATTTCCTCGGGACTCAGTTTTTGATTGTTAGATGTTACTGGTTTTCATCATTCATGATTCAGTATCTCCTTTATATAGCCGTTATTGTTCTCTGATATATACGGTGTTTCTTTTTGTTGATTATAGGCTTCATGAATGATAAAATCAATTTATGAGTTTTTATTATACGATAAGTAATAGTTATGAAATTCTGATATCAATAGAGTGGAAGAGTTCAAAATATTATGTTAGATCACAGAACAGAAACCTTTATGGCTGTATGCAGTGTTATGAATTACAGGGAGGCGGCAGAGCTGTTACATATTACCCAGCCGGCAGTCACCCAGCATATCCAGTTTTCTGGAGAAAGAATACGGCTGCCGCCTTTTCTTTATGAAAACAGAAAACTGATCAAGACCCCTGCTGCACAGATGCTGGAGGATTACTTGCGTTCCGTTCAGCAGCGTGAAAATTTTCTCAGGGAAAAGATAAAAAACAATGGTCTCCGGGAACTGCGCATCGGTGCAACCAAGACCATTGGTGACTGTGTGATCACAGACAGGATTCACGATTTTTTAAATCAGCCGGATACGGCACTGACTCTGATCGTGGATAACACAAAGCATCTTTTGCATCTATTGGAACAAAATACTCTGGATTATGCCATCATAGAAGGATTTTTTGACAAAAACAGATTCGGAAGCCAGTTATATCGCCGGGAACCTTTTGTGGGGATTTGCCCGAAGGATCATCCCTTTGCAGGCCGTGAAGTATCTGTAGAAGAGATTCTGAAAGAAACTCTGATCCATCGCGAAAAAGGCTCCGGAACGCTGGCTATCCTGGAGGAAAAGCTTCTGGAGCATAATGAATCTTTGGAGCGTTTTCACCGGCATATATGTATTTCCAGCTTTAAGATGATCATCGACCTGATCAAGTCCGGGTATGGAATTTCATTTGTATATGAAGTACTTGCCAAAAGTGACCCGGAGCTTGGGATTTTTACATTAAAGGGTGAGCCCATAGTCAGAGAATTTAATGTTATTTATCTGAAGCATGCGGATGTGCGGGAGAAGATGGAATGGTTTTATGACCGCTTGCGTCTGTACTCGTTGGGAGTCATTCAAAATTGTTTCTTAAAAGCAGTTGTAAGATTAGAATACTGCCGATGAAATGATTTTCTATCTAAATTAATCGAAATTATCATCCACAATAAAAGTATATTGATTTCATTTTCTGCATATGCTATAATTGCCATAGGCAAAATGATAAAATTAAATTCATTGGTAACACAGCAAAAAGCCTCGGAGGTCGCATCTCCGAGGTTTTTTATTCCGTTTGGGCAAGGGTGGCTTATTCCCCAGGCTGGCTACCAGCTACTATTTTCTATCCAGCCATTTGCAAATGTAATAGGTGATTACACCTGCCAAAATAGAAAGCATAAATGATAAAATTGTATCCATTGATAGCACACCCCTTCCTGTACCTGTTTAGGGGTGGTAGCTTGGATATTATATCATAAATTTTATAATATAATATATTTTTTATTATACAACTGCGCCGAAGTAATTTTCGGATTATCCAGCACTAATATTGAACTTTTCAGAAATTTTCATTCTCAATATACAAAAGATCTCACATTCGATTATTTAAAAACAATTTCTTCAGTAATCCTTCCATGTGTCTTTGTATTCATGAACTCAATAGATAATTTGTAATTTCCCTTTCCACCAGTTGGTTTAATACTATTCTTAGCAAATATACTTTTTATAGGGGGAAATTGAATGAAAATCATTTTGTTATTTTTATTTATTATGAGTGCAGATATGCACAGTTTGCGCTTTCATCTCGGTAATTGAATTGCCGAGGATTCCCGCTTATTATCCTAAAATTGTTATAATAAGAGTCCGTATGCAGAACTTTTTGTATATAATAGACTAAGTGAATATCTGGAAATGAGATTAAAATGCCAGACCAGAAAATAGATAACCTTTTTAAATCTTGCAATGGATGCAACACCACAGGAGCGTAGAAAGTCAGGAAATCTTAACATAGGATATGATCCTGCAACCAGGCTATGGGATGTGATCATAAAGTACAGCGGACCGGAAAGTGGTCTGGCTGGAAATGGAATTCAGGTAGTGCCATTGTTAGGCGGCTATGCAGTGGTAACTTTGCCGGACAGTGAGATTGATAAGTATTCCCACAGAGCGCAGGTGGAATTTATGGAGAAACCCAAACGCCTGTATTTTGAATTGTTTCAGGCGAAGGGAGCGAGCTGCATCCGCACAGTGCAGACCGGCAGGAATGGACTGACGGGAAAAGGAATCCTGACAGGAGTTGTGGATTCAGGAGTGGATTATTTTCACCCTGATTTCCGAAATGCAGATGGGAGCAGCAGAATTTTACGTTTATGGGATCAGAGTATCCAGGGAAAACCACCGCAGGGATATGTGACAGGAACAGAATATACGAAAGAAGAAATCGATGAGGCGCTTGCACTTGGAGAAAACCAGGGCAGGCGCCTTGTTCCATCTGTGGATTACAGTGGACATGGAACCTCAGTGCTGGGAATCGCGGCAGGGAATGGCAGGGCATCAGATGGGGTGAATCAGGGAGTTGCCTGTGAAAGTGATCTACTGGTTGTGAAAATGGGAATTCCCAGAGAAAACTCCTTTCCCAGGACTACGGAGCTGATACAGGGGATTGATTATCTGGTGCGACAGGCATTGACTATGGGACGGCCAATGGCAATTAATCTCAGTTTTGGAAATAATTATGGATCCCAAAGGGGAGATTCCCCTTCTTGAAACATATATAGATATGGTTTCTTCCACAGGACGTCTGGCTATCTGTACAGGTACAGGGAACAACGGCAATCAGCCTCTGCATGAGGGGAGGAACCCCTGAAACAGGGACAGACCAGACAGATAGAATTATCTGTGAGCAGCAGGGAACCAACATTAAATGTGCAGTTATGGAAATCTTATGAGGATGAGATGAGTATTTATATTGAAAATCCATCCGGAAACCGGATCGGCCCCTTAGACGAAAAAGCTTGGTCTCAGAGGTACAGACTGGGAAATACAGATCTTTTAATCTATTATGGCAAACCTGGCCCTATCATCTGACACAGGAAATCTACATAGATTTTCTTCCTGGGAAACTTATGTAGACAGTGGAGACTGGAAAATCATCCTAAGTGGAAAAAGGGTCAGAGGAGGGAATATTACCTGTGGCTGCCAGGTGGAAATACCCTGAACAGAGGAACTGGGTTTTATGAACCAAGGGCATATGGGACATTGACCATACCTGCTACCGCCCGGCGGGTTATTACAGTTGGAGCATATGATTCGCTGGTTGACTCCTATGCGGATTTTTCCGGAAGGGGCAGCAGAATGCTGCCATATCTGAAACCTGATCTGGTGGCACCCGGAGTAAACATAGTTGCCCCCGTACCCGGTGGTGGTTACAGAACAGTAACAGGGACTTCCTTTGCAACACCCTTTGTCAGCGGATCCGCAGCATTGTTAATGCAATGGGGGATTGTAAATGGAAACGATCCCTACCTCTATGGGGAAAAAGTAAAAGCCTATCTCCGAAAAGGCGCAGACCATTGCCGGGGTATGAGGTATCCCAATGAAGAGGTGGGATGGGGGAGGACGTTATAATAAGGTTACATTGAAGAAAGTCAGTAAAATCAAGTGTTTCCGTTCATTTTTCCGACACAGAAACGAAGCGCTTTTACCATGATTTTGAAGAAAATCTGCCCGGGTTGGATTCAAAATGATATGGAAAGAAAGACTTTGTAGCAATGACGTAACTTTTTCCTTGAATATCCTATAACACTAACAAAATACGATGCGACTACTATACCCAAAACAAAAATAGTAATCAACATAGAATTTTTAACCAAATTTTGAGTAACGTATTTCATATCTTTTGATATTTTACTTACGAAAAAGATAACGAGAAGTGTGCAAATCATTCTCACATACTGAACGCTCATATAGCCAAACCACTGTGCTATTGCTAAACATATAGAACACCATAAAACAGGTAATGCTATTGCAATGGCGATAGAAAAACCAAACTGGCTAAGCGTAAAATTATGATAAACCACATAACGAATGATATAAATGATAACTGTACCCATTATACTAATCGGAACAAGAAGCAAGCTAGTCAAATACTTACTGAAAATGATTTGGTACTTACTCATCGGCAAGGTTAATTCATATTGTTTCCATGAAGTCAATCCATCATAGGTCATGGTCATCATTAAGTGCATACCGATAAAAAGTGAAAAAAAAGCCGATGACATAATTGAGTAAACTTCATTCTCTCCGAAGAATGAAATTGCTATTACAAAAAAATACATTACAAAAATGACTTTTTTATTCATTTTCTTCATAAGCAATAAATTAAAAACCAATCCTTTCATTTGACACCTCCTTTGATATAGAACAGCATAATGTCTTCAATAGAAGCATTATCAATAATTAGATTTTGGTATCTTTTTTTTGCAGCTACTTTGTCATGTATTAAGCATTCCACGCTAAGATTTGTTTCTCGACAACATACATAGTCATCTGGTGAAACAGTATTAAATTCTGATTTTTTACAGCGTATAATTCCATAATTATAAATGAGGTCATCTTTCTTTTTCTCAAAAATAATTTTTCCATTATGAATCAGAATTACATAGTCAGCAACCTTTTGTATGTCAGAGGTTATATGTGTAGAGAACAAAATAGAGTGTTCTTCATCTTGAATAAATTCTAAAAAAATATCCAAAATTTCATCTCGTACAACAGGATCTAACCCTGTTGTTGCTTACGTCTAAAATCAGAATCTGGGGTCTATGCGATAGTGCACAAATAATTGACAATTTCATCTTCATACCTTTTTGAAAGTTGCCCTATTGATTTATTTAATGGAACATCAAGGCGTTTCATATATTCTTCAAACAAATTCATATCCCATGTTTTATAAGATCCCGAAAGGATTTGGGCAATATCTTTTGCATTTAAGACGGAATGGAATTTACATTCGTCCAAAAACAACACCAATGTTTTCTTTATGCAAATAAGAATGATTTTGTTTACCCAATATTCTTATTTCACCCGCATCCAACTTTAACTGGTCTAAAATTAAATTGATAGTTGTACTTTTTCCAGCACCATTTTTCTCCTATGAAACCCACAATACGTCCTGTAGGAACTGTAAATGAAATATGATCTAACATAAAATCATCAAATTTTTTAGTCACATTTTTACAACAATACTGAAAGTGGAAACTTTTTCTGGATAAATCTGGCGATCAGCCGTATGCTCACATGAATGAAGGGTATGTGGTGATTGTGGAGATGACAGGAGAAATGGATGCTACAGATGCTATCAGTGATTATCTAAGAAAAAGAACGGAGTTGATGTATTAGATGCAAGTCTTGAAAAAATATCTTGCGAAGCTACAGATGTTATGTTAATGTGAAGTCAGGGAAAATGAACGTGATACATGGTTTCTGACTTCAAATTCAATGGAATAAGTAAGTTGGGAGCGATGTAAAATGGAACAAATGCAAATGAATATGCCAGATATATACGATGCTGCATTGTATCTTCGATTATCGAAAGATGATATGGAAGAGGGCGGTGCGAAGTCAGAGAGCAACAGCATTGCAAATCAGAGAGAGAGTTACTTCGGAGCTTTGTAAAAAGCCAGCCGGATATTCAGATCTTTGATATATATGTGGATGACGGATACTCAGGAGGAAATTTTGATCGACCTGAGTTTAAACGAATGACAACTGATATAGAAGCTGGAAAAGTAAACTGCGTGATTGTAAAAGACTTATCCAGATTCGGAAGAGAATATATAGAAGCCGGGCGATGGATCGAAAAGACCTACCCGGCTTTAAATGTGCGTTTTATTTCAGTTACAGACCAGTTTGACAGTAAAACAGCAGATTTTTCAGAAAAGTCATTTGTAGTTCCAATCAAAAATTTTGTAAATGAAAGCTATTGCCGGGACATTTCCGGTAAAGTGCGAAGCCATCAGAAAATCAAACGTGAGAAAGGTGAATTTATTGGAGCATTTGCACCGTATGGTTACTGCAAAGATCCGGAGAATAAGAACTGTCTGGTGATTGATTCTTATGCAGCGGATATTGTAAGAAAAATATTTTCATGGAAAATTGATGGATTCAGTCTTGGAGCAATCGCAGAAAAACTGAATGTACGTCATGCAGTCGCCAAAAGAATATAAAAAGGCAAATGGCGAGAATTACAATTCTGGATTTCACAGTTCAGACACACCGAAATGGTCGGCAGTGCAGATTAAAAGGATTCTGACCAACGAGGTTTACATTGGAAACATGGTACAGGGCAAGCAGGAACGAATCAGCTATAAAGTAAAGCAACGCCTGGATAAGCCAGAATCAGAGTGGGTGAAAGTAGAAAATACGCATTCGGCGATTATCCGGCAGAATGATTTTGATGTGGTGCAAAAGTTACTTCAGTATGATGGCAGAGCATCGAAAACATCGGACAGTGCAAACTTTTTTCGGGTTTTGTATTTTGCGGAGATTGCCATACACCGATGATACGCAGGGTAAATCAGTATAAGGGAAAGAAAAAAGCCTTTTATATTTGCCAGACAAAAATAAAGGTGGAGATTGCACCAGACACAGTATTCCGGAAGAGGTGCTGAAAAGGATTGTATTGAAAGAGATTCAGGCATATACGGCACTTTTCGTAGACTATCAGATGATTATGGAAGAACTTTGTGATGAAAGTCAGTTACGATCAGGTAATCGGTTATGATACGCAGATTAGTAAGTTGCAGGAAGAATATAACCGTTATTACAGCCTTAAAGCGTCTTTAGGTGATGACTTGAAAGAGGGATTGATCAGCAAAGAAGAGTTCGATGATTTTCGGGAAAGTTACGGAAGAAAATGTGAAGAACTGGAGCAGATGATCGAGAATCAGAAAAAATTGGTAAAGCAAATGTTTGAGGGTGGAGTGTCTGCAACTGTTCAGTTGGAGGACTGGAAGAAATCACTGGAAATCAAAGAACTGGATCGCACATTGTTGGCACTGACCGTAGATAAAATCTATATTTATGAAAACAAACAGATCAAAATTCATATCCGTTATCAGGATATGATTGAGAAAATGAAAGTCATAAGACGGTTTTATGCGGAACACCGGACAGAGTGCAGGAAAGAGGTGGAATAAATGGCAAGGACAGCAAAAAGATATAAGAAAAACACAGAGAAGAAAGTTCTTGGGATTCCGGTATGTATGGCTGCAATTTATGTCAGATTATCCGTAGACAGTGATGAAAAAAAGTCAGAATCTATTGAAACACAGGTTACGCTGATAAAAGAGTTCATTCAGAAGCACAATGAAAATCCGAACAGAGAGTATGAAATTGCTGTATATAACATTTATTCTGATCTGGGAAAAACCGGAACAAATTTTGACAGACCGGGATTTGAACGGATGATGAATGATGTCAGGGCAGGTAAACTAAACTGTATTCTGGTAAAGGATTTCTCACGATTTGGAAGAAATTATATCGAAACTGGCAACTATCTGGAAAAGATTCTTCCTTTTATGAAAGTGCGGTTTATTTCTGTATGTGACAACTATGATTCATTTGCACCGGATGCCAAGAATCAGGAATTATCCATGAATATCAAGAATCTGGTGAATGATGCTTATGCGAAAGACATTTCCGCAAAAGAACGGGCAGCGAAACGTATTGCACAAAAAAACGGTGAGTATGTGGGATCTACAGCTCCATACGGATATTGTGTGGAAAAGATAAATGGAATTTATAAGTTGATTGTGGAACCGGAAGCTGCAAAGATTGTCCGCAGGATTTTTGAAGAATATGCTTCGGGAGATGGCATACAGAGCATTATTGACAGGCTGTTTGAGGATAGGGTACATCGGATTTCAGATTATAACCAATATCATCATGTGTACTGTCAGGACGGAGAGAATCTTCATCAGTGGGGAAATTCTTCGATACGTGCAGTGCTGAACCGAAATAATTATTATGGTGATCTGGTTCAGAGGAAATACGAATCCAGATTTCAAAGAGGGGAAAAATGGTGTGACATATTGGACGAGAGCCAGTGGATTATTACGCCAAATGCCCATGAACCGATTATCAGCCGAGAACTGTTTGAAAAAGCACAGGTCAGGCTAAAAGCAGCACAACAGAAAGCAACAAAAACTACTGCAGGATGGGAAGAGGATGAAAGAGCATTTTACAATGTATTCTATTGTGGAGATTGTAAGCGGAAAATGTGTACACGTAGATACAGAGGCAATGTGTATTACTTTTGCAACGCTGCTCAGTATCGGGATGAAAGAAAATGTAGTCACAAATCTATTTCCGAAGAGAAGTTGCAGAAAATTGTCCGTTCGGAGCTGACCAGACAGTTTCAGTTATCTGGATTGCGGAAAAAGGATATGTCTGCTATAAGCAGTGCGGTATTTCTTTCCAAAATCAATGAGATTCAAACTGAGATCAGAAAACTGAATATAGATATGGAAAGACGTTCAGAAAAAACTGGCACAGGCATTTATGAAATATAAAGAGGGTGAACTTTCCAAAGAAGCCTATATAGAAATGAAAGATGACCGTAATAACTGGAAAGAGTTTTGTGAAGAGAGAAAGAAGTCTCTGGAGCAGACCATACGAAAGCTGGAAAAACAACAGAAAAAAGAAGCCAGATTTTTACGAAGTCTGTTGGAACTGGATGGGACAACCAGAATCAATGCGGAACTTGCGGAGAGCTTGATTGAAAGTATGTATCTATATGGTGATGGCAGACTGGAAATCAACTTCGGGTTTAAGGGGGCGGTAGAACATGAGTGATCAGAAACTGATTATTGGATATTACCGTCTTTCCATGGAAGATGATTCAGAGGGAGAAAGCAACAGCATTATCAATCAGAGAAAACTGGTAAAAGATTATATTTCCAATATTCCGGAACTGGCTTCTATGCCCTTTCAGGAGTTCTACGACGATGGATATTCTGGTTCTAGTATGGAACGTCCGGCAATTAAACAGGTTTTGGAACTTGCCAGGGAGAATAAAGTGCAGTGTATCGTAGTAAAAGATTTTTCACGTTTTGCCAGAAACTATATTGAGATGGGAACTTATCTGGAACAGATTTTTCCATTCCTGGGAGTACGATTTATTTCTATTTCAGACCGATATGATTCTAAAGATTATAAAGGAAAGAGTTCAGACATCGAAGTACAGTTTAAAGGATTGATCGCAGATTTTTATGTGAAAGACCAGTCTGTAAAGGTAAAATCGGCAGTCAGTACCAGACGGGGAAAAGGTGAGTATTGTTGTGGTTCTGCACCTTATGGGTATCGAATCAATCCAGAAAATAAGAAAGAACTGGTGATTGTAGAGGACGAAGCGGAAGTGATTCGCAGAGTATTTGAACTGACCAATCAGCGGTATTCCAAGATGGAGATTTGTCGGTTGTTTAATGAAGAGGGGGTACTGACTCCCTTGCAGTCTATGAGTAGACGACAGAAATCAGACAGCAAGAAAGCTGCATCAAGAGGACTGCAGTGGACGAGTGATATGATACGGAAGATTGTGGATGATAAAACTTATATAGGCTGTATGGTCTATGGAAAGACAAAAATTCCAGATCCCGGAACAGGGAAAGAAGTACCGGTACCGAGAAATCAGTGGAAAGTGATGGAAAATCATCACGAGCCGATCGTATCAAAAGAAATTTTTGAAAAAGCACAGTCCTTGCAGATCAGATACACCAAGAAAAGCAAATTCGACAGGGAAACAACATTGTTAGGTGGCTATGTGAAATGCGGAAATTGTCGCAGAAGCCTGACTTCAAGCAGTCCGGTTCATGGTCATATCCTTTATAGCTGTGCTTACAGTAAAGGAAAAGAAGATACAGGATGCTTTGCCGGAAAAGCTGATAACAAAATGCTAGAGCATATCGTGCTGGCAGAAATTAAGGCATATTTACGTCAGAATATCAGCCAGGAACAGATGCAACAATCCATGAGGAAACAGCATGAGGATAGCATAGAAACCTATAAGACGGAAAGTACAGATTGTGAAAAGCGTCAGGAGCAGATAAAGCTTCAGAACCGTCAGAACTATGAGAAGTATCACGAGGGACAGATGAACCAGAAACAGTTCATGGAAGCCAAGAAGCAGTTGGAAGAAGAAAGAGAACGATTGCAGAAACGTATACAGGAGTTGGAAGAACTGATAAACGGTGAGAAAGAAATCCTGATGAAAAAGAATGTTCCGGTGGAGCAGATGTTGATGTATTTAGGCTATGAAAAGCTGACACGAGAGATGCTGGAAGAATATGTGCAGGGGATATATGTGTATGATGATGGGAGAGTGGAGGTGGAATGGAAATCACTGGCTTGATTTGTAGCAATAATGTAACGTCCACTACTACTGAACTTGTAGCAATGACGTTACATCCTCCCTGCTGATTTTGTGACAACAATATAACGTCCTCTGTTCCAAAACAACGGTTTTATGGGAAAAGGATGGGAATATGAGTTTGTACAGATGGACGGAGATACAAATGAAGTTTTAGTAACCATGCTGCAAATGCTTGAGGAGGGTGAACTGGATCTGATCGGAGCAATGAACCGTTCAGAGGAGTTGGAACAAATTTATGATTACCCCAGCTACAGCTATGGTTCAGTTAATTATGTCCTGTGTACGCTGAACAGCAATACAAACATCACCACAAACAGCCTGGCAGCCAAGAAGAAGGTTCGGGTTGCAGTGTTAAAGACTGCGGAGAGAAGAGAAATAAGGAGTTGAAAAATTACTTCCTGGCTAATGATATCAAGGCTGAGTATGTGGAGTGTGAATCCATACAGGATCAGATACAGGCTCTGAGGACAGAAAAAGCGGATGTTATGACCGAGACGGATACCAATCTGGATGAAGAGTTTCGCATTGTAGCGAAATTTGCAAGCGTACCCTTTATTTTGCTACCACCAAGGGAAATGCAGAGATTGTGAATAAACTCAATTCCGCAATCATTAGGATTTCTGAAGTGGATCCGTACTTTTCTACGGATCTCCATGAAAAGTATTTTACGGATACCAGTAGGAAGCTGGTACTGTCTGAGGAGGAGAAACAGTATATTGCAGAAGCGGGAAATCTTACGGTTGGAATACTCACCGGAAAACCGCCTATTCAATATGCGGACCCGGAGACAGAGAGGATGAGAGGGATTTCCATCTCTGTTCTGGATTTTGTATCTGAGAAGACGGGCCTTGCCTTTGAGTATAAGAGGTTCGACACTATAGATGAACTCAATCAGGCGCAGAAAGATGGGGAGATACAGATCATCGCAGGGGTCCAGTACGATTATGAGACAGCGCAGCAGAACAACCTGGCCTTGACCAGGCCATATCTCAGTTCACAGATGATGAAAGCGGTGCATAAAAAAGTTTGGAGATACGGAATTGATAGGTCAAAAGCTGGCTCTGAGCATGGAAGCTGACCACAGCGGACAGTACGAGGGAGAGGTGGTGCGTTATGAGACAGTGGAGGATTGTGTACAAGCAGTAAAATCCGGGGAAGCTGGTTATACTTACCTCAATGGGTATACCAGCCAGTATCTGGCTTCACAGGGAGTAATGTCTGATCTGCTCCTGATTCCCCAGACAGGATGGAACAGCAGGATCTGCCTGGCAGTGGACAAACCGGCAGATATTAACCTGATATCCATTATTGACAAGACCGTGTACAGTATCTCTGAATCTGAGATGCAGTCTATCATTTATGCAAACATTGTCTCAGTTCCCCAGAACATTACTCTTTGGAGACTGATAAAAGAAAATGCCGCGGCGTCCATTCTTGCTATTGTCTCTGTGGCAGTGCTGATCATAGGCGGGTTGGCAATGGCTGTATGGTCAAAGCAGAAGTACAGCAAGCGGATTGCATTTGAAAATGCCAGGTATGAGCAGTTGTCGGAGCTGTCCAATGAGTTTTTCTATGAGTACGACAATCAGAAGGACTGTCTGCTGCTCACTGAGAAGATGGCGGATTATTTTGGGTCTAAGACTAAGATTGAGAACTTTGTGAAGGGACTCAGCGCTGAAGGGAGATCGGAAGAAAGGTTGGGTATAGATTTCATACAGATTATGAGAGGGGATTTTGAGGGAACGAGAGATCTGTGTGCGGTTATGCCTGATGGAGGAAGAAGATGGCTGAGAGTGACTGTGAAACAGATTCGGGATAAGAATGGACTTATGCTGAGAATAATTGGAAAGGTACAGGATATTGATGAGGAGCGCCGGGAAAAGGAGCTGTTAGTCATGCGGGCACAGAAGGACAGTCTCACAAATGTGTACAATGCTGCAACGGTCAGGAGCCTTGTGGGGCAGTTTTTAAGGAAGGAGAGCTGGGAACATTTTTTATTATGGATGTGGATTACTTTAAGAATATCAATGACCAGTATGGACATTTGACCGGGGACCATGTGCTGACTCAGATGGGAGAACTGCTGAAAGGGCAGTTCCGCTCCAGTGATGTGGTAGGGCGCCTGGGTGGGGATGAGTTTGTTGTGTTTATGAGAGGGGATATGCAGAAGTGGGAAATTGCGCAAAAATGTGAGAGTATGCTCCAAAATGCAGCAGACATCGCTTTCGATGGAAAAAAACGGAGGTCACTCTAAGCATTGGAGCTGCCACAGCCGGATACGAGGAAAATTATAATGATCTTTACAGAAGGGCGGATAGGATGCTCTACAAGGTGAAGAAATCCGGAAGGAATGGATATAGAATTGATTTGGGAAAGGAGAAGGAGTATGAATCCGATTTATGAAAAACTGAATAGGTGCTGCGAAAGTGTGAGGGCTAGGATTGATATTCAGCCAAAGGCAGCGCTGGTTTTGGGCTCTGGTCTTGGTGACTATGGCGACAGTATTCAGGTAGAGGCAGTGCTGGATTACCATGAGATAGAGCGATTTCCGGTGTCCACTGTGCCTGGACATAAAGGCAGATTTTTATTCGGCTATGTTCGAAAAGTACCTGTGGTGATTATGCAGGGACGGGTGCACTATTATGAGGGATACTCTATGCAGGATGTGGTGCTTCCCATCCGCCTGATGAGGCTTTTAGGGGCAGAGTATCTGATGCTGACCAATGCCGCTGGGGGCTTGAATCCAGGAATTTGCCCCAGGGGATTTTATGATGATCACGGACCAGATTTCCAACTTTGTTCCATCACCTCTCATTGGTCCGAACTTAGATAAATTTGGGCCCAGGTTCTGCGATATGAGCCAGATTTATGACAGGGACTTACAGCAGGCTCTGCGGACAGCTGCCGCAGGACTTAAAATCGCCATGAAGGAGGGCGTGTATGTGCAGCTCACGGGCCCCAATTTTGAGACACCACACGAGGTTAAGATGTGCAGGATACTGGGCGGCGATGCTGTAGGAATGAGTACGGCCTGCGAGGCTCTGGCAGCGAATCACATGGGGATGAGGATATGCGGCATATCCTGCATTTCAATCTGGGATGCGGTATGACGGACAAAACCGCTGAGCCATGAGGAGGTACAGGAGATGGCGGACCGTGTGGCTCCTCAGTTTAGAGAACTGGTAACGGAGTCTATCGTACAGATTTCTCGGCTGGGAGAGTAAGGAGGGGGTGTATGAAGATACGGTTTTATAATGCCAGAATCCTGACCATGGAGGATCCCCTTGAGGTGATTTGGGGGGAAGTCTGGATTTGTGATGATCGGATTGTGCATGCAGGGCCAGTTGAGGAATATGTTCAAGAGTCAAAAAGGGCAAAGAGTGCACGATGGGATCGGGAGATTGATGCAGAGGGGAATCTTATGATGCCGGGGTTTAAAAATGCGCACACCCACTCAGGCATGACTTTTTGCGCTCTTATGCGGATGACCTTCCGCTGCTCGAATGGCTGAATCAAAAGGTGTTTCCTATGGAGGCGCTGATTACGGGGGATGATATCTATCTCCTGTCCAAGTTGGCGATCATGGAATATCTGACCAGCGGTATTACCTCCAACTTTGACATGTACCTGACTCCGGATACGATTTCAAAGGCGGCTGAGGACTGTGGGTACCGTACAGTAATCTGCGGGGCTGTAAATGATTTTACACAGTCCGTAGAGGAGTTGGGAGACTGGTATCAAAAGTACAACCAGCCGGGAAAGCTGGTGAGTTTTATGCTGGGTTTTCACGCGGAATATACTACTTAGAGGAGATATTAGAGGGGATTGCGGATCTGGCAGTGCGGTTCAACGCACCTGTGTATGCGCACAATTCTGAGAGCGCCGGTGAGGTAGCACAGTGTCTTGAGCTAAACGGCAGGACTCCCACGGCTTATCTGGACAGTCTGGGGCTGTTTGCATATGGCGGCGGCGGATTCCACTGCGTTCATATGACTCAGGAGGACCTGGAGATATTTCGGGATCGTAGGCTGTCAGCAATTACAAATCCATCGTCCAACCTAAAGCTGGCAAGTGGAATTGCGCCTATCAAGGCTATGATGGATATGGGAGTGAACATTGCAATAGGAACCGATGGACCGGCCAGCAACAATTGTCTGGATATGTTTCGGGAGATGTTTTTGACCACGGCACTGGCAAAGCTCAGAGAACAGGATGCTTCAGCAGTGGACGCAGGGAAAGTGCTGCGCATGGCTACTGCGGGAGGTGCAAGGGCTATGGGGTTGACGGACTGTGACGTGCTCGCCCCAGGGAAAAAGGCAGAACTCATAATGGTGGATCTGCATCAGCCTAATATGCAGCCCATTCATGATATAGGGAAAAAATATTGTGTACAGCGGGAGTAAGCAGAATGTGAAGATGACTATGGTCGATGGAAAAATCCTATATGAAGACAGGAAGTTTCACATTGGGCAAGACCCGGAAGAAATTTACTTCAGAGCAAATGAGATTGTGTCCAAAACGACCGGGTCATTTTCGGAAATGACCCGGTCGAAACGGTTAAAGTAGAGGGAGGGTGACGGAAAATGTGGCGCCGCCCCCAGGAGTATCCTCTAAAGTGATCCTCCCCCTATGCAATTTTACAATCTCTTTTGCAATACACAGCCCCAATCCAAAATGTTCCTTTGCTTTGTGCGCTTTGTCTGTTCTGTAGAATCGGTCGAAGACAAATTCTTTTTCTTCATCAGGTATACCAGGCCCGTTATCTGACACGCAAATGACTGCTTCGCTTCCTTTTACAGACAGGATGAGGTCTACTTTTCTCCTGAAGGGGTGTAGCTGAACGCATTGTCAATTAGTATAGAGAACACCTGCGCAATCCTTTCCCGTCACAGCAGCAGTCTGGAATGGTATTTTCCGGAAGTGTGACAATCAAGGACAGCCCCTTCTTTTTTGCCAACGCCTCATATTTTTCGTAGGTCTGCAGTACCAGAGTGTCCAATTCAAGCTGCTGGGGATGGATACTCCATGAGCCATTGTCCGCATTTGCCAGCTCGAGCATGTCATTGATCAGGTGCGACATGCGCTCCCCCTCGGAATGAATGACCTCTGCAAAGTTCTCCGCCTCCTTACGGGAGGCGATCTTTCATAGCGGAGAGGCTTGTGAGCATGACTGTGAGGGGCGAGCGCAGTTCATGGGAAGCGGAGGCTATAAACTGCACCTGCCTCTTTCTGCTCTCCTCAATAGGATTGATCATACGCTTCGTAAAAAACAGGGAGAATATACCCAGGATCAAAACCGCTGTAATATCCACAAGGATAAAAAAGAGTGCGTTGCTGCCGAATAGCGGTCTGCTCTGCCCTTAGTGAATAGAGGAGGAGTACAGATAGGTGCCCTTTGGCCTTCGGAATAAGAGCGGCACTTACATAGTAGTCTGTTCCATCGGCTCCATTTATGGAAAACTCCACATGACGGGACAGAATCCCCACAGCGGAGAAATCGGAAATATCCAAATCATATAAGTCCCTGGCTGTATTTTCAGCCTGAGTGAGAAGCTGGTCCGTATTCTCATCCCGATTTAAAGAACGAAACAGCAGAGGGGTGCCGTTGTCCCTGACATCAATCATAAATTGGTAACTGGCCTCCATTTCCAATATCCATTGATGGGTAAGCCTGGACTGGTTTTCCAGGTGGGACAGGATGGAACTCACATTGTTTATGAAAGTGGGATAGCTGCTCTTTTTGATGCCAGACTCGGCAATGTAAAGGCATACACAGGACATAGTGACCAGTATCAGGCTGGTAACCAGGGTACAGAAAAAAGTCATTTGAATATGAAGCCTTTTAAACATCAGAATCCTCCAAACGATATCCTACGCCGCGTACAGTCTTGATGGTCAGGGAGCTCTTCAGCCCTCTTAAATGCCTCCTGAGAAAATGGATATAATTATCCAGGTTGCCATCCTCCACTCCGGCATCCGGTCCCCATACCCTGGAGAGGATCGTCATTCTGGGAAGTGTCTGACCACTGTTTCGTAAAAAGAGTTCCATTAATTCCCCTCACGTTTTGAGAGAGAACAGGTTTTATCCCTGTGTGAAAGCTTCTTTGACGCTGCATCATAGCTGATATCTCCAAAGGTGAGTATCTGATTGCTCTCCCATCTCTGGGGACGTCTGAATATGCATCGAATGCGGGCCAACAATTCCTCAAAGGCGAAAGGCTTTACAATATAGTCATCTGCGCCGCAGTCCAGTCCGCTGACCTTATCATGCAGTTCTCCCAGGGCAGTCACAAGAATGACAGGAGTAGAAATATTTTTGCACGCATCCTTTTTAAAACCTGGAACCCGTCCAGAAGAGGAAGCATACGGTCCAGAAGCACCAGATCATGGGCCTGTTCCTCTATAAAATGAAGTCCATCCTCCCCGTCATGGCATACGTCCACCTCAAATCCCTCGTTTTTCAGCTGAAAAGCGAGCGAGTAACACAATTCTTCATTATCTTCAACTAATAATATTCGCATATTCTCAGTAACCCCTTACTCAAAATGTTTGCCATGGAATAGCTGCACGCATGTCTGCTGCAGTCTGTTTCATAAAGCAAAAAAGTATAACATAGAAATCTTTAAATAATCTCTAAGAAATTTTGCTAATTTAGAGAAAACTTATAGAATGGCATGCTATTCTTAACCTACAGTAAAAAAGATTTAGAGATGAGGAGGTCAATACATGAATGCATGGGTTAGAGAAATATTGGGGATTTCCCTGGTTGTGGTGCTGACCATAGGGTCCCCTGGCAGGTTGCTCTGCTAACCAGGTGGACGATAATCAGGAAATTCCGGAGGAGATAGCGCCGCAGATACGGCCATGGGCAGATTCCTGGAATCAGAGGTGGGTTTGCCAGAAGAGGTGGCAGTGCTCTTGGGGGTCTGTAAACTGGAGGATGGCAGCCTTCGCGTGGCAGGAAGAAATGAGAAACAGGAGAATGGTTTCTGGAGATCAAAGGACAACGGGGAAAACTGGGAAAAAAGAAGCCGGATACCCCAGGAACTGACAGAATCATATATCATAAATCTGGCTTTGTCACCCACAGGAACCAGTGCTGTAATTGCAATGGACGGTACAGGTCTTGATGATATGGCCTACAATACATACACACTGGATAAGGATCTGAAAGCCAACAAGCTGGAAGTAAAGCTGCCCGGATACGATATGTCTAAACAGGAAGGGGGAGCATCCGCCTCTCCGTCAGCCGCAGTAACCCTGGATGAAACGGAACAGGAATCAAAGAGACAGGGTGATACACAGCCTGAAAGCGAAACGCATGAAAGTGAGACAGAAACAAACAGCGGGGCAGAAGGGGAAGAGGGATCTTCCAGCAACGGAGCTGAAAATATTCTAAATGAGCTGAAAGAGATCCATATGACAGATGACGGACAGCTGTTGGGCGGAGACTACAATGGAAATGTTTATCTGATCAATCAGTCTACCGGAGAACTGGAGAAGACATTTGAGGGTAACGGAAGCACAACAGGATTTTATACCGCAGGCAACACCTTGATTATCGTGGGAGCGGAAAAAGTAGTCCAACTTTATGATATAGGCACAGGAGACCCTCTCTCCTCAGACCAGGTGCTGACGGACGAACTGTTCAAGACAAATGTTGAGAGCTTTGTAGCAGGAAACAAAGCGCTGCTGATGAAGACAGGGAACGAGGAGGATACGCTGTACTACTGTAATGATCAGGGGCTATTCCGTCACAAGATTAACGGGACGGTTTGTGAGCAGGTAATTGACGGGGAATTGACCTCCCTTGGAAGCCCCGGGACAGGTCTGATTGACATGACAGTGGTTTCCGACCAGGAATTTTTGGTTGCAGCGTCCACAAACAGCGGAAAGAACTATCAGCTATTGCGGTTTACCTATTCAAAGGACACCCCACCAGACCAAGTAAGGAGCTTACTCTTTACACCCGGCAGGATAATATGGAAGTGCATCAGGCGATCTCCATGTTCCAGAAGGAAAATCCTGAATACTATATAGCAATGCAGGTTGGCATTACAGGGGAAGATGGTGTGACCGCCTCAGATGCCCTGCGTTCTTTAAACCAGATATTATGGCAGGAAAGGGGCCTGACATTATACTGCTGGATGGAATGCCTGTGGAGTCTTACCTGGAAAAAGGAATCCTGGCGGACATTACGGACATCATAGATGCCATACAGGGGCAGGATGGATTTTTCGGCAATATCGTAAACGCTTACTTAAAGGATAAGTCCTACTATGCAGTCCCCACCAGGTTCAGCATTCCCATGATAGAGTCCAGTCAGGAGGTTCTGGCTGCAGCATCGGATATGACGGCTTTGGCGGACAAAGCAGAGGAATTGAGAGAAAAGGATAAGGAGATAAAGGACATAATTACAATCGGAGACATACAGTCGCTGACAGAGAGACTTTACCAGTCCTATTCCCCGGCAATTGTGAAAGAAGACGGTACTTTAGATGAGCAGAAGGTCCAGGAATTTTTCACCCAGACAAAACGGATTTATGATACCGCGCAGAAGGAAGAGGAAGGAACAGAGTATGTAGTATCCATGAACTACAACAGCGCATATACAGATCTGGGAGGAGGTATCATGTCTCTGCTGGGAAAGAGTGCGCTGGTCAACATCGGGGATCTTGCCAGTATCAATAGTTTCATGAACGTTACCTCTGCGGATGAGGAGATGGGGAACACAGAATACGGCCTGTTGAGTCTGGCAGGTAAAAAGGTATTTGTCCCAAAGGGAAGTATAGGAATCAACAGTAAGAGCAGTAAAATCGAGGACGCGAAAAAGTTTGTCTCCTACCTGTTCGGAAAAGAGGCCCAGGGGATCAGCCAGGGCAGCGGCTTTCCGGTAAACAAGGCGGCATACGCAGAACTGTGCACTAATAAGACTGGAAAGGAAGAGGTGGGGGCTTTGTCTCCTCGGACAATCTGACCGGGGTTACGATTGATCTGATGATTCGCTGGCCCAAAGAGGAACAATTTAACAAGCTCAATGATTTGATTCAGAGCCTGGATACCCCAATGGTGACAGACAGCGTAATCAGGGATACTGTGATGGAGCAGATGGCAGAGTGTATACAGGGCAATGTGACCCCGGAGCAGGCGACATCGTCGGTAATGCAGAAAATCAATCTTTACTTATCAGAATAAAGGCAGAGATATGAAAAAAAGCAGTGTAAGAGAAGGGCGATGGCAGGCCTTTTATTTATCCTGCCAAGCCTTTTTAGGCGTATGTATCTTTCTTTTAATTCCATTTATAGATGTGGTGAGACGTTCCTTTACGGGGGCAGTCAGCGGCGCTTTTGTGGGGTTGGATAATTATATAAACATATTTCAGACACCTGCATTTTTGCTGGCAGGGAAGAATACTCTGCGCTTTACAGCGGTCTGTATTCCTATTCTTCTGTTTTTGTCTCTTTTTATTGCCGTTTTTTCTACAGAAACAGAAGCGGTTTGGCAGGCTATTAAAAAGCACATTTTTGATTCCAATGGCCATACCGGTTGCAAGTGTGGTACTGCTCTGGCGGCTATTATTCCACGGAAACGGAATATTGAACGGCATTCTGGGGGGCTTGGCGTCTCGGGCCAAAACTGGATGAATACGGATTATGCTTTTCGGGATCTTGGTGTTCAGCTATGTGTGGAAAAATCTGGGATACGATATAGTGCTATGGGTGGCAGGGCTTTCAAGCATATCCCCGGACATTTACGAGGCAGCCAGAGTGGATGGGGCAGGCGAATGGAAATGTTTTACAAAGATTACCATGCCGAATCTGCTGCCCTCCCTCTATACCATTAGTGTATTGTCCTTTTAAATTCTTTTAAGGTGTTTCTGGGAGGCTTATCTGGTGGCAGGAGACTATCCACACGAGAGTATGTACATGATGCAGCACTTGTTTAATAACTGGTTTCGGGAACTGTCCCTTGACAAAATGGCAGCAGGAGCTGTGATCAATGCACTGATAATCTTTATATTGATCACGCTGCTTCAGAGGGCTTGGGAGAGAGGATAGCTCCCGCGTGAGCGGATAAGGAGTTGTATATAGTGAAGTATTACAGAAAATTTAAAAATACAGCGGGGTTGCTTTTTTTTGGTAATTCCTGCCCTGATTGCGTGTTACCCGGTACTGTTTCTGCTGGCCGGATCACTTATGGGGGCCCAGGAATTAAAAAGAAAATCTGGGGCCTGTACTCATGGGAACAAGCGGATACATGAAATGGGAGCTGCTGCCAATGTATCCTACACTAAGGCATTATGTACAGCTGCTTTTGGATTCCCCGGAGGTGTTTGTCATGTTCTGGAATTCGGTCAAAATGACCTTTGGGATACTGGCAGGTCAGCTTCTGGTGGGAGTGCCGGCAGCCTGGGGATTCGCAAAATTTTGTTTTCCGGGTAAAAAGCTGCTCTATACCATTTACATTATGCTGATGATGATGCCCTTCCAGGTGCTGATGCTCTCAGAGTATCTTGTACTGGATAAACTGCAGATGATTAACAGCCAGTGGGGAATCATATTGCCGGCTGCTTTTTCTACATTTCCGGTATTTATCATGTATCGGTTTTTGAGAGCGTACCGGATGCAGTTATTGAGTCCGCTAAGCTGGACGGGGCAGGAAATATCCAGATTTTTCTAATGATAGGGCTGCCCTTGGGTTCAGCCGGGATTGTGTCTTCCATGGTGCTGGGTTTTCTGGAATATTGGAATCTGATTGAGCAGCCGCTTACTTTTTTAAAGGACAAATCGCTGTGGCCGATGTCACTGTTTCTGCCCAACATTGATTTGAGCCAGGCAGGTATGGCATTTGTCACCTCAGTTATGACTTTGGTTCCGTCCATATTTGTATTCCTGGCAGGGCAGGACTATCTGGAGCAGGGTATTGTGGCAGCAGCAGTAAAGGAGTAGATGAATATGAGGAAAAAGTTAATCGGTGCACTGGCGGGTTTTTTGGTAATCATGCTGGTATTTACCCTGTTGTCGCGGGCTGCGGACAGTATGGGGATTCCAAAGGGTATCTACGGCTAAGCCGGGAAAGATGGTTATTGCCCATAGTGTAAGTGCTCAGGGGAAGGTTGTACAGAACCGGGAGCAGGCAGTCCACACAGAGGCAAACCAGCTAGTAAAAGCCATTTATGTTAATGATGGACAGCAGGTGGAGAAGGGAGATCTGCTCTTTGAACTGGATATGGAGGAACTGAAAGAGCAGATCCTGGCAGCGAAACAGGATCTGCAGATTAAGAAACTTCAGGTGGGGGACAGCAGCAGCGCAGCAGCGGTGAACGCCGGCCAAAAGTCTGGTGACCAGGGAAGGGCTTCCCAGGATTATCAGGATGCGGTGAATGAGGCCAATAATCAGGTGGAGGCAGCCAGAAAAAATTTGGAGGCAGCCAAGAAAGCCCTGAATGCGTTTGGAAGCGGGAAGGATTCCTCCGGGGAAGTGATTCTGTGGAAAAGACACTTGAGGATACAGGCCGGCAAAAGCAGGCTGCGTACCAGAATGCGGTGAAAGAGCGGGAGGATATTGAGCGGCAGATAGAGGATGAAATTCAGAAAGTGCAAAACAACGCCAAGAAGGCGGCACAGACAGAGGCGGCGGAAACGGAAAGCGGTTTAGCTGAGGGCGCGGGGCTGACCGGCGCATCCGAGAAAGAGACGCAGAGTGCATTGGATAAACAGCTTAGCGAGACAGAAATTCGAAATAAATACCAGCCTGCGCTGGATGCGGCAGTGAAAAAAGAGGAGGAGACCAAGAAAGAGTGGGAGGAAGCCCAAAAGCCTTAGAACAGTATCAGAGCAGCCAGGCGGAGCAGGCCGCATCCTCTGCCAAAGCCAGCAAGGCAGAGCTGAAGCAGAGGTGGAGGAAGCCCAGCAGGCCTACGATCAGGCAGTGATTGCCAGCGGCAACAGCGTAAAGAGCGCAGCCAGAGCAGTGGAGGATGCCAATGAGCCCCAGGCCAGCGACAGCTCCGTACAGGTTGGGGAGATTGAAATTGAGCAAAGGAACTGGAGCTTAAAAAGCTGAAGGAATTGGCTGACAAGCAGGGGCAGATTGTCTCGCCGGTAAAAGGAATTGTTACAAAGGTATCCATTACAACAGGGGACCGGACACCTGACGGAACCTGCATTTTGCTTGCTGACACAAGCTCCGGAAGCAAATTCATTGCACAGATCAGTACAGATCAGGAAGAGTATATTGGGAGAAATGATCCGGTAACTTTAAAGCCAAATGGAAACGGCAAAAAAGTGGAGGGACTCACTGTGGACGGAGTCCGTGCCAATGAGGAAAATAAGGATTTGCTGGATATAATTGTACAGCTGCCATCCGATGTGCTGGAAATCGGTACAGGAGCTGTCATGGAGGCAGTGAAAAATCAGACCCCTATAACTGCTGTGTACCCCTTTCCTCTCTGTATGTGGATGGAAACCAGTATTATGTGCTGGTGACGGAGGAGATTTCCACAGTTCTGGGCACAGAGCTGACAGCCAGACGGGTAAATGTAAATGTATTGGATAAGAATACAGAGTATGCGGCTTTGGAGGAGGGTGGTATTACCACGGACCAAAATGTAATTGTGGGATCTGACCGGAGCCTGGAGGCGGACGCCAGAGTGCGCCTGGATGAGTCATGAAAAGGCTTGCAGGGAGGTGGCTCTGGCTCATTCCCGCAGCTCTGTGTGCAATATGTCTGTGGAAGGGGGCAGTTTACGCAGAGCGCTTGGGCGGTACTGGGAATTATACTCAGCTGGTTTTGAACACGCAGATGAGTTTCAACCAGGCCCGTGAACTTCTCCAACATGGGGAGGATGAGAAAGAGCCTATCTCCATGGTTTTCTGGCGGCAGGAGGAGGATGGCAGTGTACACACTCAGGAGTTGGGCAGAAGCGCGGAGGCGGATGTACTCACTGCTGCAGGGCAGATAGAAATTCTCTATGGAGAAAACAGTGTACTTGCAGAGGGGGATACAGAGGGATGCCTGCTCTCCAGTGACGTGGCACAGGAGTTGTTTGGAAATGTAAATGTTTTGGAAAACGAGGTATTTATAGATGGAGAAAAATACAGAATCAGGGGGTATTAAAAGTGTGGAAGACTTGGCTGTTGTGCGCGGGAAAGCAGGCAGCCAGGCTAATACAGTCCAGGACCAGGAGGACATGACGCACGGTTTTGACAGGGTAAAGGTGAGAAACCAGGGGGCAAAAAGTACAAAGGAAATGAAAAAACTTCTGGAGACCCGCTGTGGTGTGGAAGGGACTGTGCTGGACCTTCCGCTTCTTGGGAGAATTTCCCGGATAGCTGTCTGGATTCCTCCTTTGTTTATGTGCCTCCACTTTCTGGTCTGGCTTTTTGGTAATGCGAGAAACACAGAGAGGTTGAGAGAGGTTTTTTTGGAGGGGGTTCGCGGCAGTGTTCACTGTCCTGATTCTTTACCTGGCTGCTTCTCAGATCTCCATCCCTAAAGATATCGTACCATCCAGATGGTCGGACTTTGAATTTTTTCAGTAACCTGGGGGACGAGATATCCCGGGCCATTTTCTTTCTGATGGACAGTCAGAAGACAGCCCCAGAGGTAATGTATTTTCATGCGTTTTTTCAGTCGTTGGTGTTTGTGGGAATCAGTATTGGCATGTATTTACTGACGTTTCTATGCCGGATTGTTTTTCGGAGAAACGATTATGACAGAATATGAAAATACGATCCATACCTATACCATTGTTTCAAAAGATAGGGATACCTATTATTTGAGAAAAGATCTTACCAAGGGAGTTTACCGGCTCTGTATGGATGTTTTTATGAAAAAAGCTTACAGAAGTGTGATATTCAGAATTAAGTAACAAATCATGCCGGGCTGATCTTTATATTTGAATTAGTATGAAATAGCCTGGTACCAGACGATGGAATGGCATACGGTAATCCATTCACGGTTGAGATACTGTAAACGGAAGGTGGACGAAAGAAGAGGAGATCCCTCTATTATTGATGGCTGCTCACAAATTCTTTACCCTTCCTTCACAGTTTCTTAAAAACCACATCACTGGATGTTCACAGGTTTCCGGTAATATAATAATCAGGCAAGGGCCAATACCTTACTATAAGAATTTTTTTCATAACTCGCCGGGACAGATGTCCCGGCTCTCCTTTTGTTACAGGCTAAACAGGAAATAACGAGAATATAAAAAGTGATAGGTAGTTGTTGAGGAATGGAAAATATGGTAAATTAGATAAAGTAGTTATTATAATTACTGCACAGCATATTGGAGGCAGATTTATGAGAAAAAAGAATAACCGTTTTGATGGCAGTACTCCTGATGGGATTATTTGGCTGTCAGCAGAAAGACAGCCAGCCCACAGAGGTGGAGATCGGTATGACGGCAATAGAGAATGAGCTTTACAGTGATGCTCTGGCATCCTTTGAAAAGGCTGCGGCAGCAGAGGAGGATTTGGTGGAGGCATACAGAGGCGAGGGTATGGCCTATATGGGATTGGGTCAGTATGAGGATGCGGTTAACTCCTTTCAAAAAGCTCTGGATGAGACCAGCGAGCGTCAAAAGGAAGCCCGAAAAGATATCTTCTACTATCAGGCTGCTGCGATGTACCGACTGGAAGATTTTGCAGGAACGGTAAGCGTGTGCAATGAGATTCTGAAGATTGCTCCTGAGGGGGATGCCTATTATCTGCGGGGGGACCTGCTATCTGGAGCAGGGGGAAACGGAAAAGGCAAAGCTGGACTTTGACACAGCGGTCAAGGAAGAGCCAGAGGATTATGACCTGTATCTGAATATTTATGAAAGCTACCGTGAGAATAAACTATCCGCTCAGGGGACGAATACTTACAGAAAGCCCTGGAAATAGAGAGCTCTGAGGAGGTGGATTCCTACCACAAGGCAAGGATTTATTATTATCTGGAGAACTATGAAGAGGCCCAGGCCCAGCTTACTGCTCTTGTGGAGGAGAAAATGAGGATGCCCTGATCCTGATGGGCAGGGTTTACCAGGCTATGGAAGATTATCCACATGCCAAGAACATGTACGAGCAGTACATTGACCAATACGGGGAGACTCGGAGGCGTACAATGGCATGGTTTTGGCTGATATTGCCCAGGAGGACTATGATACCGCCCTGGCAAACATTGAAAAGGGGCTGGCTTTGAGCCAGGAGAGGGGGAAGCAGGAGCTTTATTTTAACCAGATTGTGGCTTATGAGTACAGGGAGGATTTTGCCACAGCAAAGGCCAAGGCGCAGGAGTATGTGGAGCGGTATCCGGCGGATGAGATGGGAAAAAAGAGCTTGCATTTTTGCAGAGCCGGTAGGCGATCCATAACCTAAAAGAAGACAATCAGGGATTCGAGGGGTTATAAGGAGTGACAAAATGAAAATAGAGCATATCGCCATGTACGTGAACGATTTAGAGGCTGCGAGAGAGTTTTTTGTCAAGTATCTCGACGCGGTATCAAACGATGGCTATTACAATAAAACTACGGGTTTCCGTTCCTATTTTTTATGCTTTGAAGAAGGAGCAAGGTTGGAAATCATGAAAAAACCCCAGATGGACGATTTCGAAAAACACTGGCCCGAACAGGTTTTATTCATCTGGCTTTTGGCGTTGGAAGCGAGGAGAAGGTAGATCGCTTAACGAAAAGGATGAAAGAAGATGGATATACCGTTGTCAGCGGACCGAGAAGAACAGGCGACGGATACTATGAAAGCTGTATTGTTGGCATAGAGGGGAATCAAATAGAGTTAACTGTTTAGCGTATAGCAAGGACAGCCACCCATAAAAACGGTTGGATAGACAGTGCGGGCTTATCATAGAATGCAGAAAGGGATATTTTTGTGAACAATACACATGAAAAGAAGCAAAAAAACAAATATGCGTGGGCATCCTGGCCCACGTGGATGCCGGAAAGACTACTCTGTCTGAGGCTATGCTCTTCACAAGCGGAAGCATCCGTAAGCTGGGCAGGGTGGACAACCGGGATGCCTTTTTGGATACCTATGCCCTGGAGCGGTCCAGAGGGATTACCATCTTCTCAAAGCAGGCTGAGTTTGCCCTGCCCTTTACCCAGGTGACCCTGCTAGACACACCGGGGCATGTGGATTTTTCTGCTGAGATGGAGCGCACTCTGCAGGTATTGGACTATGCTGTGCTGGTGGTCAGCGGGGCGGACGGGGTGCAGGGACATACCCAGACTTTGTGGAGGCTGCTGGACCGGTACCAGATTCCGGTCTTTTATTTGTCAATAAGATGGATCAGAGCGGCACAGACCGGGACGCTCTTCTCGCAGAACTAAAGACAAGGCTGGACGATAGCTGCATTGATTTTAGTTCGGAGCGTGGAGAGGCCTTTCAGGAGGAGATTGCCATGTGCGAGGAGGGGGTGCTGGGGCGTTTTCTGGAAACTGGCGAGGTAAAAGATGAGGAGATCAGCCGTTTGATTGCCCACAGAAAGGTATTTCCCTGCTATTTTGGATCTGCACTGAAGCTGAGCGGGTGGAGCAGTTCATGGACGGGCTGGATGAGTTTACCTGTTCACCGGACTATGGGGCTGCCTTTGGCGCAAAGGTTTTTAAGATTGCCAGGGATGCCCAGGGAAACCGGCTTACTTACATGAAGATTACTGGCGGAAGCCTGAAGGTGAAAGCCACTCTGAAGGGCCGTGGTAAAGCGGAGGGGGTGCAGGCAGGCGAAGGTGATGGGGACTGGGAGGAGAAGGTAAACCAGATCCGCATCTATTCCGGGGAAAAGTACGAGACAGTCAGTGAAGCCCCTGCAGGCTGCATTTGCGCAGTCACGGGGGCTTACAAAGACCAGACCGGGTGAGGGATTGGGTGAGGAGGAAGCCTCGGCTATGCCTGTCCTGGAGCCTGTACTTACCTATCAGATTGAGCTTCCGCAGGAAGTCAGCGCGTCATCCATGCTTCCCAAGCTGCGCCAGCTGGAGGAGGAGGAACCGGAGCTTCATATTATATGGGATGAGACTTTGCAGGAGATCCAGGCCCAGATCATGGGAGAAGTGCAGATTGAGGTGCTCAAGAGCTTGATTAAGGAGCGGTTTGGAGTGCTGGTGGAGTTTGGCTCCGGAAACATTGTGTATAAAGAAACCATTGCAGACCGGGTGGAGGGAGTTGGCCATTTTGAACCCCTGCGCCACTATGCGGAGGTGCATCTGCTTTTGGAACCCGGAGAGCCGGGCAGCGGAATGCAGTTTGCGGCACAGGTAAGCGAGGATGAGCTGGACCGGAACTGGCAGCGGCTGGTGCTGACCCATCTGGAGGAAAAGGAGCACCGGGGGGGTGCTCACGGGATCTGCTGTCACAGATATGAGGATTACCCTGACTGCCGGAAGGGCACACAAAAAGCATACGGAGGGCGGCGATTTCCGTCAGGCCACTTACCGGGCAGTGCGCCAGGGGCTGATGCAGGCAAAGAGCGTGCTTCTGGAGCCCCTGCTACGATTTCTGTCTGGAGGTTCGGAGAAAATGATCGGGCGGGCCATGTCTGATCTGGAAAAGATGAATGCAGCATTTGAGCTGCCGCAGACAGAGGGGGACATGGCGGTCCTGACGGGAAGCGTTCCAGTTGCGGCTGTGCGGGACTATCAAAAAGAGGTGACTGCCTACACTAAGGGCAGGGAAGATTATTTTGTACGTTCCAGGGCTATGTTCCCTGCAAAAATCAGGAAGAAATCGTCAATCGGCTTGGATATGATCCGGAGAGGGATCTGGAGAACCCCACAGGCTCTGTGTTCTGCGCCCATGGGGCAGGGTTTATTGTGAGCTGGGACAAAGTGCGGGAGTATATGCATCTGGAGAGCTGCCTGGAACCGGAGCGCAGGGAGGAGGAGAAGGCATGGCTGCCGTCCCTCCGCATCCGGGGAAGCACAGGAGCACTGGATTGACACCGAGGAGATTGACAAGATTCTCTCAAAGACCTTCTATTCCAATAAAAAGGAAGGGTCTGGAAACAACAAGTGGTCCGGCAAACGCAAATCTCAGCCATACATCGCGCCGATAACAAAAAGCTTTAAAAAGCAGGAGCGCCTGGAGGAGTATCTGCTTGTGGATGGCTATAATATCATTTACGCCTGGGAAAATTTAAGGGAGCTGGCCAAGGTCAGCATTGACGGAGCCAGAGGCAAGCTGCTTGACATCCTGTGCAATTACCAGGCCGTCAAAAAGTGCAGTCTGATTGTGGTGTTTGATGCCTACCGGGTGCAGGGGCACAGGACGGAGACCATGGATTACCACAATATCCATGTGGTGTTTACAAAGGAGGCGGAGACAGCGGATCAGTATATTGAGAAGTTTGCCCATGACAACAGGGAAGGTATGATGTGACCGTGGCTACCTCCGATGGATTGGAGCAGATCATCATACGTGGACAGGGATGTGCCCTGCTCTCTGCAAAGGACCTGCAAGCGGCAGTGGATGAGGTCAGCGCAAAGCTGAGGGAGGAGTATATAGAGGAACAGAAACCGGGTAAGAATTATCCCCTGAAGGATGCCTTGCGTGAGGTGAAGGAGGAAATTCAGGAATGAGGAATCGTTAGAAATAGCCTATATATGATCCCGAAAAGTGTGGTATACTGCACTTAGACTGTCATGGAACATGCGGGAGCCACTTTCGCTGCAGGCAGAGTAAGAAAATGGAATGCAGCCAACTGACTGCAAATATGATTGAGCAGGAGATACAAAATGCAGGCAAATGATTTGGAAAAGATAGAGGAACGGGTAATTCTGGTGGGAGTCAGCCTTCAAGATGGGGATGACACAGAGGAATCCTTAAAAGAGCTGGAAGAGCTGGTGTCCACAGCCGGAGCGTCAGCGGTGGGAACCCTGATCCAAAACCGGGAGCAGCCCCACCCGGGAACATATATCGGCAAAGGAAAAATCGAGGAATTGCAGGCCTTGGTCAGGCATCTGGGCGCGGACGGGGTGGTCTGCGACGATGAGCTGAGTCCAGCGCAGCTGAGGGGATTGGAACAAGAGCTGGAGGTAAAGGTCATGGACAGGACCCTGGTGATACTGGATATCTTCGCGGCCAGGGCCTCCACCAGCGAGGGCAAGATCCAGGTGGAGCTGGCCCAGCTGAAGTACCGTCTGGCGAGGCTGGTGGGGCTTAGGGACTCACTGTCCCGCCTGGGGGGAATCGGAACCAGAGGTCCCGGAGAGAAAAAGCTGGAGATGGACCGCCGTCTGATAAAAGCCGGATCGCCCAGCTGAACCGGGAGCTGGAGGATGTAAAGCGGCACAGGGAGGTAGTGCGGCAGAAGCGCAGCAAAAGCCATGCGCCTGTGGCAGCCATTGTGGGATATACCAACGCCGGAAAATCCACACTCCTGAATAAGCTCACTGATGCAGGGGTGCTTCAGGAGGATAAGCTGTTTGCCACCCTGGACCCCACCACCAGATGCCTGGAACTGGAGGGGGAGCACAGATTCTGCTCACCGATACGGTTGGATTTATCCGCAAGCTGCCCCACCACCATTGAGGCTTTCCGCAGCACTCTGGAAGAGGCAAAATATGCGGATGTGATTCTGCACGTGGTGGATGCCGCTTCTGCGCAGATGGAGCAGCAGATGTTTGTGGTATATGATACACTGGCAAATCTGGGTGTGACAGATAAGACAGTGGTGACGCTGTTTAACAAACAGGATAAGATTTTAGAAAAAGAGACATTACGTGACTTTAAGGCTGACTACACACTGGAAATTTCTGCCAAAACGGGTGAGGGCCTGAACGCCTTGAAAATGGTTTTGGAGAAAATACTGCAGGATAAAAATATTTTAATTGAGCGGGTTTACCCCTATGACAAAGCGGGCCTGATCCAGCTAATTCGCAGGCATGGACAGCTTTTTGGAGGAGGAGTACAGGCCGGAAGGAATCTATGTAAAAAGCCTTTGTGCCAATGGAAATTTATTCCAATGTTGCATTTTAATATGTCGGTTTAACTGACAAAAAGCACTATATGTTGTGTGATATGTTATAATATGTTCATACATATAGTGTTTTTGGCGTTGACTCCATTCCTAATATTTGGTACAATGATATCACTGTTATTGTTCACTCAGGTCTGAGCATTTACTGCTCAGACCGTGAAAAATGATTCAAGGGTGCATAAATCCCATCGCCGCAGGCGATTTTGCATGGATTTATGCATGTTACTGTGAACGTGTGAACAGTAATGTATCACTCGGGGCGGTCGGGCTGGGGAGCCCGGCCGAGAAAATTGCCCTGGCATGAAAATGACGGTATGTAAAAACGGCCTGTAAAACAGCCGAAGACGATAAGTAAACCGCCGCCGGAGAATGGTGTGTGGCAGGAGAATGCAGATGTTTAAGGTAGTAAATCGAGACGGAGAGGTAGCTGATTTTGATTTAGTAAAATCAATGAGGCCATAGCCAAGGCTTTTGACGCAACGCAAATGCAGTACAATGAGGATATGACGAGCCTTTTGGGACTGCGTGTGACTGCGGACTTTCAGAGCAAGATCAAGGACAATCTGATTGATGTGGAGAGCATTCAGGACAGCGTGGAGCATGTGCTGGTGCAGGCGGGATACGCGGAAGTGGCAAAGGCCTATATTCTCTACCGCAAGCAGCGGGAGAAGATCCGCAATATGAAGTCTACGATTCTGGACTATAAGGACATTGTGAACAGCTATGTGAAGGTGGAGGACTGGAGGGTAAAAGAGAACTCAACCGTCACCTACTCTGTGGGAGGACTGATTCTGAGCAATTCCGGTGCTGTGACGGCAAACTATTGGCTTTCTGAGATCTATGACGAGGAGATTGCGGACGCTCACAGAAATGCAGATATCCACATTCATGATTTGTCCATGCTCACCGGATACTGCGCGGGATGGTCTTTAAAGCAGCTCATCACAGAGGGACTGGGGTGGAATCAAGGGAAAGATTACCTCAGCTCCTGCCAAGCATTTGTCAGTGCTCTGTAACCAGATGGTAAACTTTTTAGGAATCATGCAGAACGAATGGGCAGGGGCCCAGGCGTTTTCTTCCTTTGATACCTATCTGGCGCCTTTTGTAAAGGCTGATAACCTGAGCTACCGTGAGGTAAAGAAGTGTATTGAATCCTTTATTTACGGCGTCAACACCCCGAGCCGCTGGGGAACGCAGGCACCGTTCTCCAACATCACGCTCGACTGGACCGTACCGGATGACCTGGCGGAACTACAAGCCATCGTAGGCGGAAAGCCCATGGATTTCTGTTACAAAGACTGCAAAAAAGAGATGGATATGATCAATAAGGCATTTATTGAGACCATGATCGAGGGGGATGCCAACGGACGCGGGTTCCAGTATCCGATTCCGACCTATTCCATAACAAAAGAATTTGACTGGTCCGATACAGAAAACAACCGCCTGCTCTTTGAGATGACCGCCAAATACGGCACCCCTTATTTCTCCAACTATATCAATTCCGATATGGAACCCAGCGACGTGCGCAGCATGTGCTGCCGCCTGCGCCTGGATCTTAGGGAACTGAGGAAAAGACAGGGGGATTCTTCGGCTCTGGTGAGAGCACCGGAAGCGTGGGTGTAGTGACCATCAATATGCCCAGAATTGCCTACCTCTCCAGAAATGAGAAGGATTTTTACAAGAGACTGGACCACATGATGGATGTTTCCGCCAGATCTTTGAAAATTAAGCGGGATGTGATCAGCAAGCTGCTGGATGAGGGCCTGTACCCCTACACCAAGCGGTATCTGGGCACCTTTAAGAACCATTTCTCCACCATTGGCCTGATCGGAATGAATGAGGTGGGACTGAACGCTGTATGGCTGGGAGAGAATCTGACGGATGAGAAAACCCAGAAGTTTACCGTGGATGTGCTCAATCACATGAGAGAGCGCCTGGTAGAGTATCAGGAAGAGTACGGAGACTTGTACAATCTGGAGGCAACACCTGCGGAATCCACCACCTACCGCTTGGCTAAGCATGACAGAGAGCGCTGGCCCCAGATTCAGACGGCCGGAAAAGAGGGGGATACGCCCTACTATACAAACAGCTCCCACCTGCCAGTGGAGTTTACAGCGGACATCTTTGACGCTTTAGACATTCAAGATGAGCTGCAGACTCTGTACACTTCAGGTACGGTATTCCACGCATTTCTGGGCGAGAAGCTGCCTGATTGGAAGGCAGCGGCCAGCCTGGTGAAGAAAATCGCTGACAATTACAGACTGCCCTACTATACGCTCTCACCCACCTATTCCGTGTGCAGTACCCATGGATATATCGCGGGAGAGCACTTCACTTGTCCTCACTGCGGAGAACCGGCAGAGGTATACAGCCGCATCACGGGCTATTACCGTCCGGTACAGAACTGGAACGACGGAAAAACGCAGGAGTACAAGAACCGGAAGCTTTACGATATCGGCCGCTCCACTCTGAAGAAGGTGCACAGCAGCATTGTGACAGTATCCAAGGACGATGTGGACATCAAGCCGGTGAGTGGTAAGAAGTACCTATTTACCACCAAGACCTGCCCCAACTGCAAGATTGCCAGAGAGATGCTCAAAGATGAGTCCTACAAGCTGATCGACGCGGAGGAGAACCAGGAACTTGCCCGTAAATACGGAATCATGCAGGCACCTACTCTTGTGGTAGTGGAAGAGGGGCACGCGAAAACATATGTAAATGCTTCCAATATAAAACGGTATGTGGAGCAGTATAACAGATAAGAATAAAATAGAAAATACACAGCAGAGGCTGTCGCACGGAGAAATATAGGTGCGGCAGCCTTTTTTATATCATAGGAAAGCCCTTCGGAATTCCCTATGATATAAAAAAGAGACTACATAACCTGCCATTTCAGCAATTATGATAAATACAAAGCCCTAAATTGTAGCAAATGACTAATAACAGCTTAAAAATTTCAATGAGAAGAAAAAATATTCTATGTTTTCTTAAATGCATATCATATATACTGTCAATATTGACAAAAAGTACAATATATCATCAAAGATTTTGCAATATTTTTTTATTGCAAACCAGTATTCGCATTCTGGCCTGTGCACTTGCTTAAGCACACAGGCTTGTTGGTATTGGACTTTGAAAAGTAAATATTATCCAAAAAGTAAATAAGGATATGAGAAACAAACATTTCTCACGTTTATTAGAGCGTTTCAGAAAGTTCTCACATTATATTCCAACATCCAAGCCTCACTGTCCTGCGGCGGGAAGATCAGCCTAGATCTTATTGGTCCCGCATTTTTTATCCAGGTCAATAAACGGAGGAATCCCAATCAATATGAATTATACAGGCAAAATGGCAACCAGTTTTTCAGGTAACAAAAATCTCCTCCAAAGGCGGGGATTTTTATAAAATGGGTATCCAATTCCCTTATAAGCTAAGGGGAACAGGTTCCCGGAAACTATGAAACGAAAAAGGAGGAAAAGAAGTTTATGAAAATTAAAAAGTGCTTGAGTGGCGTATTGGCATTTGCGATGGTATTTAATACCGGATTTGCCAACATGCAAGTGGCAGCCGCAGGGGGCCAACAGCCAGCTGCCACACAGACAGAGTCACAGCCGGAAGTGGTTTATGTGAACTCTTATGATGCCAGCCAGCGTTGTGTTTCATTCAATGAAAACTGGCGTTTTCATCTGGGGAAGTGAACGGTGCAGAGGCGGCGTCTTACAATGACTCATCCTGGAACAATGTTACCTTACCTCACGATTACAGTATTGACCAAGGATTTACCACATCGGCTCCCGCGGAGCAGGAGAGCGGTTACGTGCTGGGCGGTACCGGATGGTACCGGAAGGCCTTTACACTCTCAGGCGATATGCGGGACAAGGTGATCAGCGTTGATTTTGATGGTGTATATATGAATGCCACCGTATACATTAATGGAGTGAAACTGGGAACGCATCCCTATGGATACACATCCTTTTCGTTCGTTCTTCCAAATGAGCATCTGAAG